>Ga0209542_10017324_pt1 | contig 11818 bp, 10 predicted proteins | sample RifCSPhighO2_01_FD_184028 | JGI IMG/M metagenome (GOLD analysis project Ga0209542, IMG submission 184028) | Soil microbial communities from Rifle, Colorado - Rifle CSP2_plank highO2_0.1 (SPAdes) (version 2) | ecosystem: Environmental > Terrestrial > Deep subsurface > Rock core/Sediment ...
GCTCGAGACGCATAATATTTTATTAATCTCTGTATAGAACGTGGCGTCAGGCGGGTAAAATTAGTAACGCTTTTACCTCTGGGAATCCTGACAAACAAAGCTTTTTCTATAATATTTGCGCGTGCCTCCAAATAATCTTTCAATATTCTTTTTGGTTTTTCAGATATAAAAACCGGTCTTATTTTATCTCCTTTTCCCCGCACAGCAAATTCGCCTTTCTCAATATTTATATTTTCTGTATCAAGACTGCACAGCTCTGAAACGCGCATGCCCGTTGAAAAAAGCATGGCCAAAACTGCTTTGTCTCTTAAGGTTCGTATATCCTTGCCCTTGGGCGCGTTCAACAACCGCTCAAGATCGTCTTCCTCCAAAAAAGCAACTTCGCGCGCTCCCGTCTTTGCCAATTCCAAACGCTCGGAAGACAGCGCCTCAATACCTTTGTGTGCTAAAAATTTTAAAAATACACGCAAAGCTATCACATGATAATTCTGCGTCTGTTTTGAAAGATTTTTCCTGTTCAACCAAACACGGAAAGCGCGTACTTTATCCTCGTTTAAATCTTCAAGCTGTAATGTTTCACGTGAAACATTTTTATCTTCGGCCAACCACGAAAAAAATCTTTCCAAATAATGATCATAGTTTTCGACTGTTTTCGCAGAACGACCTCTTTCAATTTCAACATATACAAGAAAGTCTTTTTTGTGTTGGGTTAGATTGTTTGCCATCTCTTATATTGTACGACATTAAAAACCTTTTTTAAAGCCTTGTTTATCCTGTCTTCAGACGCGGGCTTCCCTTATGAAAACTTTCGTGCTATAGTATCTCCGCTATAAAATCATAGTTCTTAAAATCAATTACCGCATTTATATGCTAACCACAAGACAAAAAGATAATCTTATCAAAAAATTTAAAATTCATGCTTCAGATACCGGCTCAAGCGAAGTCCAGATCGCTCTGCTCTCTGAAGAAATTTCTCGTTTAAGTACTCATTTAAAAAAGCACAACAAAGATAACCACTCCAGACGGGGCTTACTTAAAATGGTCGCAAAAAGACGTCGTCTTTTAAATTATTTAAAAGATGAGGACGAGAAAAGATATAACTCGCTTGTAAAGAAATTGGATTTGAAATAATAATGACTGTAATTAAACATACTAATCAGCGCGTAGCGGTCTTGGTTGATGTACAAAACTTGTATCACTCGGCCAAACATATGTTTTCTGCGCGCGTTAACTATCAGACACTTCTTGAAGAGGTTGTTGCCGGGCGAATGCTCGTTCGTTCTCTTGCCTACGTAGTTAAAGCAGGTGATTTGGCCGAAGAACAGGCCTTTTTTGATGCTTTAACAAAGGCTGGTTTTGAGGTAAAAAGTAAGGATCTTCAGATTTTTGCCGGAGGCATGAAAAAGGCCGATTGGGATGTAGGCTTAGCCGTAGACGCTATCCGCTTATCTAGTCTTGTTGACGCAATAATTCTGGTAACCGGAGATGGAGATTTTATTCCCCTAGTTGAATTCTTAAAAATGCAGAAGGGTGTTCAGGTTGAAGTAGCTGCTTTTGGTCGCTCTGCTTCGGCAAAACTAAAAGAGGCGGCTGATGATTTTCTAGATCTTGGACAATCTCAATTCTTAATAAAAATAAATAAACGGCCCAGATCGCGCCGCTAATGGTGAGAACTTAAAAAAGATAACCGGTCAGAGTAAAGGGAATTGGAGTAAAGTTTACTCCGACACACCGTCGGAGCGCATTTCACTCTTATTCCCTCGCCCAGTTTACTAAAATTTCTTCCCAAAGCGCGCAGGGTTAATTTAAAATGTCAGACAATAAAATATACCGCGCAAATATAGGCGGAAAAGATATAAGCATTACCCTTCCCGGATTAGCCGAACAGGCTCACGGTGAAGCAATGGTCAGATGTGGCGATACTATTATTTTAGTTACCGCTGTAATGGGCAAAACCCCTCGTGAAGGCATAGATTTTTTTCCTTTAACCGTTGAGTTTGAGGAAAAATTATACGCTGCGGGAAAAATAAAAGGTTCCCGTTTCATGAAACGGGAAGGCCGCGCTTCAGATGAAGCGGTTCTTTCGGCGCGCCTTATAGACCGCACCATACGACCGCTTTTTCCTCAGTTTATGCGCAATGACGTTCAAGTTGTAACCACGGCACTTTCTTATGATTATGAAAACGACCCGGATGTACTGGCTATTATCGGTGCCTCAGTAGCGTTAAGCGTTTCAAACATACCATGGAACGGACCGATTGCCGGAATTCGTGTGGGCAAAAATACGGCCGGTGAGTGGGTTCTTTTCCCAACCACAACGGAAAGAGCAGAAAGCTCCGCTGATTTGATAATTGCCGGCACAAAAGATCGGGTGAATATGCTTGAGGGCGGCTTGAATGAAGTACCCGAAAATGATGTGGTAGCTGCAATTCTATACGGCCAAAAAGCCATGCAAGAAATTTTTGCGCTGCAAGAACAAATTATTAAAGATGTAAAACCCACCAAAACTGAGGTAATTTTATCTGCTCCGAACCAAAAAACAAAGGAATTTGTGCTCTCGTTCATAGGCTCAAACCTTGAAAAAGCTATGTTTGATTCTGGCCTATCTAAAACAGAAAAAGCAGAAAAATTATCGGCCTTAAAAGGAAATTTAATTAAAAAAATTTCCGCCAAAGGCGGATCCGCCTCTGGCGGAAAAGATGAAGATTCTGGTATTTCTATACAAAGCGCCTTAGCTGTTTTGGAAGAAGAAACAGATAGATTAGTTCACGAAAAAATATTAACTGAAAATAAACGTCCCGATGGACGTGCGCTAGACGAACTTCGCGGCGTATCCGCTCAAATCGCGCTTTTGCCCAGAGTTCATGGCTCAGCCTTATTTACCCGCGGAAACACCAAGTCCTTGGGCGCGCTTACTTTGGGAGCGCCCGGAGACGAACAAACCGTTGAAACCATGGAAGGAGAACGCACAAAACGCTTTATGTTACATTATAATTTTCCTCCTTTTTCGGTTGGTGAAACAGGTTTTTTCCGAGGTCCGGGCAGACGAGAAATAGGACACGGAGCATTAGCGGAAAAAGCTCTCATGCCGCTGATTCCTTCAAAAGAAAACTTTCCATATACAATACGACTCGTCTCGGAAATATTGTCTTCAAACGGTTCTTCATCAATGGCCTCTGTGTGTTCGGGATCTTTAGCATTATTGGATGGGGGAGTGCCGATAAAAAAGTCGGCAGCCGGAATCGCTATGGGACTGATGACCAACGACAAAGGAGCATGGAAAGTTTTAACAGATATCCAAGGCCCCGAAGATCATTATGGTGATATGGATTTTAAGGTTGCGGGAACTCGCGATGGAGTAACCGCGGTTCAAATGGATGTAAAAATAGACGGCGCTACTATTGAAATGTTAGAGAAAGCCTTTGCTCAAGCCAGAGAAGCTCGCTTACAAATATTAGATGTAATGGATTCGGCTATTTCTTCTCCGCGCGAAACTCTATCTGAATTTGCGCCAAGAATAATAACCCACACTATCAATCCCGATAAAATACGCGATGTTATAGGCCCCGGAGGAAAAATAATAAACGCTATTACTTTACAAACCGGAGCCCAAATAGATATTGAACAGACCGGCGTAATATTTATAACCGGCAAAGATGCCGCTTCCGCTGAAAAAGCTTTAGCTTGGATAAAAGATCTGACGCGCGAACTAGCAGCTGGTGAAAAATTTGAGGGAACGGTAACGCGCATATTCCCTTTTGGTGTAATGGTAGAATTGGTACCCGGACAAGAAGGTTTGGTGCACAACTCCAAAGTTGCGCGCTGGGGTGTCAGAAATGCCGAAGACTTAATGAAAACGGGGGATAGGGTCCCGGTAGAAATTGAAGAAATTGACAACCAGGGAAGGATCAATCTTATACCCCAAGATACTTTTATGCCCGAGAAAAAAATAACAGGAGATTATAGCAGCTTTGAAAGACCTTCTCATCCGCCAAGGCACAACAATGGAAGAAATGACCGGCCTCGCGGAGGAAGAAACGATCGCTTCAGCAGATATTAAAAATTCGCCCCTGTTGGACTCGTCTAACAGGGGCGAAATCGTGATATACTATATGGTATGCCGGGTAGTGAAAATTCGACTGTTCCGCAAAACGGAACAAAAATATCCGGCTTATCGCTTTTAACAAAAAGTGCTAATTTTAATCAAGAAATTCGTTCGTTTTTGACATAAAAAGTCGAATTTCTACTACCCGGTATGGCGCTAAATGCAACCGTACAAAAAAATCCCTCGGATGAAAGGGAAGAAGATCCTATACGTACGATGCAAAAAGATATCGCAACGCTTCAACGCGGAGAGTATAAACCGCGCCATTTTATTGCGCCAAAACCGGTTCTACAAAGCTCGCCTACAAGCATATGGGAAACAAAAGAAGATGAGCAAAACGCCCTTCAAAGACTTGAACAATCAGAGTTTAAACCAAGCGAAGAGCATTTAGAAAAAGATGCGGATGAGCCTCCTACTTTAGCGGAAATAGGGGCCCAATTGGCTAAAAAACAAACCTCTCAACAAATTGAACCCTTGCCGCAAAAAACTCCGGCGCAAGAAACGACCAACTCTTCTGAAATACCCCAAAAATCTTTACCGGTATCCGAATTTAAAGATATTCCTGAAATAGATATTTTAGGTCTCACAGATTTTGTTTCTTACACTCCTCAAAATCTTGAAAGCCCGGCCTCTTCTCAAGACCTTCCTTTGATGTCTGATACCGAAAATAGAATTTTTGAGCCGGAAAAAATAGTTAAAACTCCAAAAATAACACCGCCTCCAATAGAAAATGCATGGGGTAAAAATACTAATTCACAAAATTTAAAAAATGAAATAATAAACAAGGAAGATGAGCACAACATCTTAGACCTTGAACCAGATATCGAAAATAGAACGTCTTATGAAAATGCGCTTTCTAATACTGATACAACAACCGAAATAGAACCCAAAAAGAGATTTAAATTGTCTTTTATTCCAAAAAAGTTTTTGCTTGTGGGAATAGTTGTTTTTGTTGGTATTTTAGCTGCAACAGGAGGATATATAATATTTAGCTCACAAAATAATCAAACACCTATAACGGTACCGCCTCCGCCTCCTGCGCCAGCCCCCGTTCCGCCGCCCGCCCTGGAAGAACCTCTAATTCCTCAAGCAACAATTCCAACGTCTTTGGATATAACCTTAGTCGGAGAAAATATAAACGAAATACGTTCACAGTTGGTTTCTTCCCTTTCTGATCTGTCCCAGCCCAACACTTTAAGTCGTATATTGATGAAGCTGGAGACCACAAACGAGATTCGCTATCTTAATTTTGAAGAAACTTTGTCGGTCTTGAACCTTGTTTTGCCGACAGAACTTAAAAATAGTTTTGATTTTTCAAATACTACTCTTTTTACATACGGCCAAGCAGAAGGAACGCGCCTGGGACTCGCGATAAGAACGAGCGACAAAAACAGCACGATTCAATCTGCTACGGCCTGGGAACCAGACGCATACGAAGACTCAAGGATCATGTTATCCTATTCAGGAATTGCGCAGGTGCCTGAAGAAATGACCTTTTTTGATAACGTTAAGGGCGAGATCACTATAAGATATCTGAACCTATTGTCCCCGAATCTGACGATCGACTACGCGATTACAGATACACTATTTATTTTCACTACTTCGCGCGAATCAATGTTTGCTGCTCTTGAAGCTATAGGAAAATAGTTTGCTGCCATCAAATCTTTGATTGAGGATTTGCCCCACACCAAAATTTTGGTGTGGGGGTTTATCCACACCCAACCGTGGAGCAAGCAAACAATTTATGCTATAATAGATGTTAATGCCTCGCGGATTGCCCGCAGTCTAGGACCTTAAAACCCAGCGATCGGCCAGGTTAAAAATTAGCAGGAAACCCTGCGGATGCCTGCACAAAACAGGCCCCTTTCGCCATAATCGCGAAAATTTTCTCTATAATCGGGAAAAACAAAAGGCCAAAAACCATTAAGGGCGCTCCGCCCATTTTTAAAACAATTAAATCGGGGCGTTTAGCGCCCTTAATAACCAAAAAATATTTAAATCTCCCTTGCGGAGTTTTTTTGTTTATGTAATATTAATTAGCTATGCATATATCCCAAAATGACCTTCAACTATTAAAAAACAAACTTTTGTCCGAAGAAAAAACAACTTCTGAAACTCTGGCTTCTTTTGCTTCCAAAAATAAAAACGTAAACCGTGAATATACTTCAAAATTCCCGACGTTTGGAGACGCCAATGACGAAGACGCCCAGACTTCAGCTGTTGAAGAATATGGAACGCGTCTTTCTGCAGAACGGGCTCTCGAAGAAAGATTGCGGGCAATACGAAGCGCTTTAGTTCGTCTTAAGGATGACACATATGGCAAATGCTTAAACTGTAAAAAGGACATACCTTTAGCTCGCCTAAACGTCTCTCCTGAAGCTGAATTGTGCGGAAAATGTATTCCATCTGCTTAGCGAGGCTATAACGAGCTTTAGCAGATTGTGGTACTCGCCTTTGGGGAGTTACAAATACAATTAAATAAACAAACACCAAGAAACAAGAGACAAACAAATTCCAATATTCAATAACCAATGACCAAAGACGTGTTTAAAATTTAGAATTTGGAAATTATCTGGTAATTGTTTCTTGTACCTTGTATCTTTTAAATAAGTCTTTTTGATTTTTGCTTTATTTTATGGCAACAAAGATAAACAGCTTAAGCGTAATTGGCTTAAATGTAAAACCTGTAACCGTAGAAATGGATCTTGATCCTGGGTTACATAGTTTTCGTATAGTAGGCCTGCCGGATAAAGCTGTTGAGGAATCGCGTGAAAGAGTTGGTGCGGCCATAAAAGCTTCCGGAGCAAAATCTCCTCAAAAATTTAATCGCAAAATAATTGTTAATTTAGCGCCGGCAGACCTTAAAAAACAAGGGCCGGCTTTTGATTTACCCATAGCCATAGCATTTCTTGCGGCTTCAGCACAGGCCAAATTTTCACCGCTTGAAAAAATTGTTTTTGCAGGAGAGCTGGCTTTAGACGGTTCTTTGCGCTCGGTACAAGGCGCCTTACCCATGGCGCTTTTTGCCCGTGAAAAAAATCTCACCATTGTTTTACCTGAAGAAAATAAATCCGAGGTTAACTTGGTAAAAGGCGTAAAAATAATTTCGGCCTCATCTCTTAAACAGCTGATTATAAAACTTGAAAAAAATACTGAGGCTGAACAAGTAGTAGGGGAGGGCTTACCTGACAACATTCTATCAACAACTATTAATTCAGACTTTGATATCGGATTTATTAAGGGACAAGAGCAAGCAAAGCGCGCACTTGAAATTGCGGCAGCCGGAGGACACCACGTAATGCTGTCGGGATCTCCGGGATCAGGAAAAACTCTTCTTGCGCGATCCATGCCTACGATTATGTCCCACATGACCGAAGAAGAAACTTTATAAGTAACAAAAATATGGAGTGTCGCGGGTCTTCTCCATTCCGAACGCCCTTTGATGACCGAACGCCCTTTTAGAACACCTCACCATTCGGCTTCAGTGGTGTCTATAATAGGAGGCGGAACATATCCAAAACCAGGAGAGATAACTTTAGCGCATCGTGGCGTATTATTTCTTGATGAATTCCCGGAATTCCAGCGCCCTATTGTTGAAGCGCTCCGACAACCATTGGAAGACGGAGAGGTTACTGTGGCGCGCGCCAAAGAAACAATTACTTTTCCTGCCCGCTTTTCACTTATTGCGGCCCAAAATCCATGCCCTTGCGGAAATTTAGGAGATAAAGAAATAGAGTGTATATGCGCGCCAAGAGATATTATGCGCTATGCGCGTAAGGTTTCGGGTCCTATACTTGATCGCATAGATATTACTGTTTCGTTAATGCGTATTCCTTTCAGTAAATTAAGTGAAGAAAACAGTGAATCTTCAGAAGAAATAAGAAAACGCGTTGAAGAGGCCCGCGCCGTACAAAATAAAAGGTTTGATGCAATTAAAATAACCTGCAACGCTGAATTGTCGGCAAGACAACTAAATAATTTCTGCAAGATTGATGCCCAAAGCACACAAATGCTTGAAGCCGCTCATAACAAATTTCATCTGTCTCCGAGAGGGATCAGTAGAATTTTGAAGGTGTCCAGAACCATTGCGGACCTGTCGCAAGAAAAAAATATCGGCCCCCAGCATATAGCCGAAGCGATACAATACCGGCAAAAAGAAGAATCTTAAAAAATAAAACCCGCATTCGCCGACTAGCAAATGCGGGGCTTTTTTTAATTCCAAGCTATTTTTCTATCTTCTTAGGAAGGGATTGCTTCCGTTATGAACCTCGAAGTGTAAATGGCATCCGGTTGAACGCCCTGCCCCGGGAGTCCCGGGCTTGCCTCCAATGCTTGCAACTTGTTGGCCTTTTGCAACCGTTTCCCCCTCTGAAACATAAACTGTTCCTTTAAGCAGGTGAGCATAAAGGGTTTCGGTTCCGTTGGGATGCCTAATAACTATATTGTTGCCGTATCCTCCACCGGCTCGGCGTGTAGTATCTCCGGTAAGATATACTTTTTTTACAGTGCCGTCAGCTGCGGCATAAATTGGGGTCCCGCATGAATTGGCTATATCAACACCGTTATTTGCGTGTCTTCGTCCAAAATTTCTTCCGGTTGTAGGCGCAATAAAATATCCTGAAGTCGAAATGTTTTGAGTAAAGCTTGAAGCTGTAGATCTTGGTGCAGCTGGAGGAGGCGATGGCGGAGCAATACTCCCTCCGGGCACTATAATAAATTCTCCTGTCTTAACTTGTCCGTCGGCTGGAAGCGCGTTAAATGCAATAATAGACGCCGAATCTGCTCTATATTTTTTCGCAATAGAATCAATTGTATCGCCGCTTTTTACTATATGAGCCACACCGGAAGCCGGAAGTATATCAAGTACCGTACCGGGACTTAATAAATCCGGATTTGAAACTTTATTTGCCCATTGTATAGTATCAACGTTAACTCCGTAGGAAGCTGCGATAAAAGACATTGTTTCGCCTTCTTTTACGGTATGTTGAACAACTGTTCTGCGATTTGCTCCGCCGCCATTTGAAAAATTAGTCGGAGAAAGATATCCGCTTATAAAATTTTTAGAAAAATCCTCATCTTCAAGCTCAAGAAATTCTAAAACACCGAATTCTTCAGGTAGTATTCCTTGCGAAGATACAAATGGTGTTGCTTCATTATAATTATCAACCAAAGCATCAACATAAACTTCTTCAACGTATGAGCCGCCCGCAGTAGAATCTGCCGCAAACAAAAAACCCTGGCTCTCAAGCGACATAGAACTGCCGCCTGCAACGCCAAGGAAAATTAACGACGCAAGAACGCCGCCTGAACTACGTTTATAAAACCAACTGAACCATTTCTTACCAAGACCGATAGCATTTTTCTTACTGTATGGGTTTTCGCTACTACTAGATATTTCTTCTTGTTCTAGAGTTAGGTTCATGAAAAAGCACGAAAAAAGGCCTTACACGGCCAACACACACAGATTAACTTCTTAAAAACGTCTTGTCAATCCCACACATAACCGGGACTAAAACTGCCACAAATCTATCTTTATACCCTTCAGATCCTTAATATTCAAAAAATCTTGCTTTTCGTTATGTGTGGGATTAAAAAGTCTTGTTTTATAAGCATTTAAAAGCTATAAGAGATGTATGCCGGGTAGTGAAAATTAGACCGTTTGCAAAAGTAAACCAGATCTAATCATTTCTGGCATTTGATGCTACTTTTTATAATATAAGTTAATCATAAATCAATGAATAAAAAATCTAATTTATACTACCCGGTATGCCCGTAGTCCTATTTTTAGCCGGATTTTTTGCCGCAATAAACATTTTGGCAGCCGAACCACCTTCGGACGATTTAAATCTTCCTATATATGCTATTAGCGTGGTGGAACAGGGTATTGCATACTCTGCAGAAGCTGAATCTGGCGCAACAATAGGTCAAATTTTAGAAAAAAACGGTTTCAAAACCTCAAACAGCGACATTATAAGCCACAGCAGTGAAGAGGCCGTCGTGCCGGGAGATACTATTTATATATATCACGCAACGCCTGTTACGGTCGTTGACGGCGGGGTTAGATCCGAAACGTTTACTTTAGCCAACACCGTAGCTTCGCTTATAAATGAAAAGGGGATCATCCTTAACGAAATAGATATTTTAACTCCGTCTGAAAATACAAATATCAAAACCGGCTTAGTAGTCAAAATAAAAAGACGTGTTATTGAAAAAACAACCGAGGTTCTAGAGGTACCTTTCAAAAAAATATCTTCACAAGATCCTGAAACTTCCTATGGCAAAGTTACAATAACTAAACCCGGAATACTCGGTAAAAAAGAAGTGGAGTTTGAAGTCCTAAAAGAAGACGGCAAAACAATAAAAAAGAAACAGTTAAAAGAAACTATTTTAGAACAATCACAAGCGCAGGAAGAATCAATAGGCAGCCGTATACTTATAGGAAAAACAGATGAGGCTTTAGGGAGTTGGTATCACGCTTTTCCCGGAATGTACGCGGCCAGCACAACATATCCGCGTAAAAGTTTTGTACGCGTAACAAACCTTGATAATAATAAATCCGTAATAGTAAAAATAAACGATTATGGACCCACGATCCCGGGAAGAATTATCGACCTCGAAGCGGAGGCATTCAAAAAATTATCGCCTCTTAGCAGAGGAGTTATTCCTGTTCGGGTTGAACAAATACTATAAATTTTATGGATTTAACTGATATTAATACGCTTAAAAAACTTCTGTCCGAATATAAAACATCCCCGCGCGAAGGTTGGGGTCAAAATTTTTTGATATCTAAAAAAATACTGGAACAAATACTGGAGACGGCTAAGATTAAAAAAACGGATCTTATACTTGAGGTCGGCGGGGGAGCCGGAACTTTAACGCAGGAACTAGCCAAACGCGCAAAAGAAATAACCGTAATTGAAAAAGACCCGCAATTAATACCTGTTTTGGGGCATGTCCTCGAAGGCTTTAAAAACATAAAAATAATAAAAGGCGACGCTCTTAAACTTGAGGCCTTGCCGTATTCCAAAGGAAAAAAGAAGTGGCGAATAATAGCCAACATACCCTACTGGATAACCGGAAGGTTTCTTCGTATTGTACTGGAAAGCGAAAATCCACCTACTGAAATAATGCTCATGGTTCAAAAAGAGCTTGCGGAAAGAATTTGCTCCCAACCTCCGCGTATGAGCCTACTCTCGGTATCCGTCCAATATTACGGCAAACCCAAAATAATAATTAATAATATTTCTCCTGATAATTTTTGGCCCGCATCCGGAGTAAATTCTGCTGTAATAAAAATTATTGTGGGCAAAAAAATACGCGACGCTTTTAAAACTAAAAAGTTTTTTACTTTAATACGTGCCGGATTTGCCCATCCGAGAAAGCAATTACGATCTAATCTTAAACGAGCTTTTACCTTGAGTGATCCGAGAGTAAATGATCTTTTTGATACATGTAACATTAAAAAAACTGCGCGAGCTCAAGAGCTTAAACTTGCCGCTTGGTCGTATCTGGCAGAAAAAATCATGCTATAATAATATAAACAGAAAATTCCTTTCATGCTTAAGTCTGTTATTAAATATGCTTGGTTAGAAGCTAATAAACCGCTAATGTTCGCGGCGTTTTTTGCTATACCATTGGCAGTGTTTATATTCACAATTACTAAAATTCCTCAGCAAATTACTCCCTCGGTGCAGGCAGCTGCCTGCACCACTT
>Ga0209542_10017325_pt1 | contig 11818 bp, 17 predicted proteins | sample RifCSPhighO2_01_FD_184028 | JGI IMG/M metagenome (GOLD analysis project Ga0209542, IMG submission 184028) | Soil microbial communities from Rifle, Colorado - Rifle CSP2_plank highO2_0.1 (SPAdes) (version 2) | ecosystem: Environmental > Terrestrial > Deep subsurface > Rock core/Sediment ...
CCGATGGTTCGGCTGACTGTGAAAAAGGTTATTTTGAAACAACGGATTTAACCGGTTTTGCCGATCAAACAAAGGTTGATCCGGAAGGACAAACTTCCTCGATTTACCTTTTTGTTTATGATAACCAGAGTACAACAAGCTCGGATTTGAACATTACTCTTGATTTGAATGCCGCGCTTCCCGCAACCCTCAAGCTCAAGGTTTCACAAGCATACACGGGCTGGTCATCCGTTTGTTCCGGCGCCTCTGATGTTAACTGCGTTGAAATAACCACAAGTGCCCCAAGTATTGGAAAAGCAACTTATTCTACCGGAACAAAGGATTTGAACATGTTCCTTTGGGCGGATTTTGTAACTGCAGGAGTTCTAACAGAATCAAGGGATGTGAATTCCGCCAGCGTCAGTCCGACATGATACTTTTTTGATTTTTTGATTTTGTGATTCTAATGGACAAAAAAATTGTTATTCCTGCAATATTTGCCGCATTAATTTTATTTGCATTATTTTTTTTCTTTTTCATCCAAGCAGAAAACAATTTTTCCGGAGAAAATTTTCTTGACAATAATTCGAATGAAAATTCACAAAACCAACTTGTTTTGCAGCGCTCCTCTTATGGAGTTTCTTCCGGAGTATTTTCAGAGCTTCCTTCTCCCCCTAATGATTTCAATGTGATTGTTTCGCTTTTTCACAATGGGGGTTTTCGCGATGAATTCTTTTTTTCCGAAAAATATTTTCTCCAACCCGAATTCTATCCCTCATTTCTTGAAACAGGTCTTCCTCAGTGGACAAATCCCTCAACAACACATTATGCGGCATATGGGTATGGTTCCTATCCATTGAGAAAAACAATTTACCTAAAATCGGGGGAAACAGCAAAAACAAAGTTTTTTTTCCACTCGGGTTATGGAGTACGATCTTATCAAGGTGTGAAACTTGTAATCGAACCGGAAAACAATGGTGCAAAATCTTTTTTTGCTGCCAAAGTTTCTCCAAATGTTTTTTTGCTTGAACCGAATTTCCCAAAATTCGAAAAAAATTGGGCAAAAGGAATTGAAATAATCGTTGATTCGCAAACAGAAACTCCAAGCGGATCATACAAATTTTTTGTAAAGGTTGTTAATCCCGAAAAAGAATTGAGCGACAAGTGGAAAAACGAGGTAATTGGAAAATATTTTGATGCGGGTTTTGTGAGTGCGAACAAACCTGTTTTTGAATTGGAAATAATTGTTGATTAAGAAATTTGTTTTTTAAGCGAAAAGAATATTAATGGGTTTATTGTTATTTATTGCATAGTTTTTTTTGAAAAGGGATTGTATAATGAAAATTGGTTTGAAGATTTTAGTTGTTTATCTCACAATTTTTTGTGCGTTTTTTGTTTATGCGGCTACTGAGGTTAATACTACTATGACTTGGGTTGTTCCTTCTAGTGTGAGTCATACTCTTGCTTATGGAGGTGCGTGTAGTTCCAGTAACTTTTTCTTTGTTGAAACAAATTGTGTGTTTGATTCTGATATAGATGGTAATGGCTCTAAGTGCCTTCCTTATGATGCGGCTTCTGCCGGATCAGCTTGCCAGGCTGCCGGTACTGCAGGAGCAACTGTTACGAATAATGGGAATGTTGCATTCAATTTGGATGGGAATTTTACTGCAGGTTTTTCCGGTGTTGATACTAATCTTGTTTTGAAGGTTTGGATGGGTACTGGTTCTGGTTGTGGTACAAGTGGTTTGGGCGGTTGGGCACAGGATTGTACTGTTACGGTTGCTACAAATCCGGTTACTGCGACTACTTGTAGGAATTATAATGTGAATAATGAAACTAGTGCTGGAAGGCTTGTTAGTTCTCTTGCGGCAAGCGATACCAATCAATTGTGTTTTTCCGGAGATTTTAATGCGGGCTTTGGTAATGGGGTTTCACAGGGTTCGCACGCCGTAACATATCAAACAACTTCAATCGCGAGTTAATGCCGAAATTCTTTCGCATGGGCTCTCATTTAAATACTTTATCAAGTTCAATTTTATTATTCAGAATGTGATTGAATGGATGCGGAAAAGGAAAAACAAGACTCTCCCATTACAAAAAATAATGGTTTTAATCCTGTTCTTCTGATTGTTGTCGTAGTTCTTGTTGGTGCGATTACTTTTTTGCTTATTAATAATTCTAATTCAACCCAGGGTTTGGCAATCCTTCCCGGCGAAACGCAAACTATTGCTGATTCCGAAATCCAAACAGATGCAACACAAATCGATTCAGTTGAAACAACCGCAAGTTCAGAGGATCTCACGGTTTCCCCGTCTTCTTTTCCTGTTAGACAGAGATACTTCGAGGAAACTTTCAAACCCAAAAGAGAATCTTATGATTTGTTTAAGAAAGCCGCAGAGCATTTGAATATTCCGATAGAAAAGGTTCCGGAATATTTTTCCTTGAATTCAGAATCCGAGGTTTTCAATGAATTGCCTCCAATTCCAACTGATTTCAGTGAAATCGCATTCCTTCTCGCTACAGGAAGAACCTATTCAATCGGCCTCCTGTCCGAGGGATATTATATGCAACCTGAATTTTACCCGGGCTTTAAAGAAAGCGGGATAAAGTATTGGACTGAACCCGATCCAAAGTATTGGGCAACAAACGGTTATGGTTCTTATCCCGCAGATCAAGCTGATATTCTCAGCAAATCCGGGAGAGATGAGTTTACCGCGGTTGTTTTCTTTTACACGGGTTATGGTGTTCAAACATATCAAGGAACAACAATAATTCCAACAAGCGAATCTCTTGAGCATTTTGACATTCAAGTTACTCCGGATACTTTCCTTTTAACGCCGACCTTTCCAAAATTTACTTCAGATTGGGTACAGCAAATAATAATAACGGGAAAGCTCAAGCCAAACACCCCTCCCGGAGATTATTCAATAGGCTTCCTAATCACAACGCCTCCAATTGACAAAAAACAGGAGTGGGAGTTTAAGTATAGAAATCTCTACTTTGACACCGTGAACTCGATTGCTCCTTCAAGGTTTCCGTTTGCGTTTAACATAACTGTTCAAAAGTAAAATTCTTTCCTCTGCAGTCTATAAATCTAACTATTTTTTCTTGTTTCAAATTCCATTTACTATTTTTCGTGCATTTTTAGCAAAAGCTTCAGTAAATAAGGTTTATTTCTCCGGAGGAAAATCCAAATATTAATATTAATAGTATCCGTACTATTAACAATGAAAAAAATACTTTTGCTTTTGTTTTTGCTCTGGGTTTTTCCTGTTTTCATGATTGCCGGAACGCAGAACAACCACACTCTAACCTGGGTTAATCCTGCCGATACAAGTATTTCCGCGGTTTTTTCGACACCAAGGTGTTTGGATTCTTTGGGGCAACAAGCGTTGAATGTGAAAGTGTACAGCCATCCAAGCGGTATTGCGGATTCAAACGCAACTGTTACGGCTATTGTGAATGAGCCTGTAGACACCAACAATATTACTTTTGTAAACCAGAATGACGGCAATTATAATTTCACTTACACTTTTGATGTAAATGGAACTTATAAGTTTCAAATACATGCAAGCGATACAAATAATGTCAACGACACTTATGATATGAACGAGTATGTTTACGCGGTTGATTTCAATATTGTAATTTCTTTTCTCAACAACAATGCCAGTTATGATGCCGGAAATACAGTAACTATTAGGAATAATGTTACAAATTCAGACGGAAATGCTTTCGTGGATTTGAACGGAACCATTGATGTTTTCAAACCTGATTCCGGCTCGCTTTACTCCGACCAAAACATGACGGATTTGGGAACGGGAGAATACACCTTTTCCTTTGCCGCGCCGAGTACTTCAGGAAGTTATTCCGCCACATCAACCTTTGAATGCAACTCCAACAATGATTCGAATAGTTTGGGGAGGTTCTCCGTGAACGCAGCCGGTTCAGGGGGAGGCGATTCCGGAGGCGGTGGAAGTGGAGGATCAGGAGGTTCAGGTGGTGGAAGTGGAGGATCAGGAGGTTCAGGAGGAGGTTCCGGTTTTGGTAGTGAGGGTCTAAAGGCCGCTACAAGAAACTTTGAATTTGACAAGTTGGAGATTGGTTTTCCTGCTTCTGCAACCTTGCTAATGTCCCACGGCATTCCAATTGCAACAAGCTTTCTTGTACAATTGCAGGTTGTAAGAGGAAACCAGGTTGTGGCTTATTCTGAAGAAAAAGTTTTGTTTCTTGTTTCAGGCAAAACCACTCGCGTTGATTTTCCGGAAGTCTGGACGCCTGATGCGGCCGGAACTTACCTTGTTACAATAACCCTTGCCTCTTTGGACAAGCGAGTAGTATATGATATTCAGACAAAGCGCTTTGACATTGTGGGAGACCTAAGGTATGATTTAGAGGTTGTTTGCGATCAGATTGTGGCGCGCTCGGGAAAGCCGTTTAATTTTGCAATCAAGGCAATGAACTTTGGAGATTATTATGAGGATGTTGATTTGAGTTGGTGGATACAAAACAGCACCGGAGAAAAATTCGGCTTTTCCTCATCCCCATATGCCGTAATTCCAAATGGAAGCTTTGACAAAAATGCTTCTGTATTCATTCCGGATTCGCTTCCATTCGGCACTTACACTGCGCGCGCAAGACTTATTTTCAAGGACGTTGAAAAGGAATCCTTCTGCACTTTTACTCTTACAAGCCCGCAAACATATTATGTGGAAATAATAACCCAATTGGATAAAGAGCTCCAGCAGTATGAGGCATTAGCCGGTCAAAATATTAATATTGGTTCTGCGGGAAATTTCCTTTCGGAGAGAATGAAATTCCTAAGAGAGAAAATAGAATTGATGAGAAACCATGCCTCCAACTTTGATTTCGAGGGCCTTGACAATGAGATTGTGGAAGCCAACACTGAAATGTCCAGGGTTAGATCTCTTGTTGAGATAACCCAAAACCAGTCAGCACTGGATCTTTCAAATGCGGTGAACATCCTATGGGGCGCTGTCGGGGTAATCCTTTTAATATTTATAGGTCAAACTATATTGCCGAGATTGAAAGGCGGGAAAAAACCGGGGAAAATCTCGCACGAACACTTCCTGGAAAAAATATTGGGTTTGGAGGATTGAAATGGTTTTCGAAAACATTGTTTTGTCGCAGGACACGCTCCTGATAATCGGGAGCTACCTTTTCTTCACCGCTATTCTAGTTTATTTTTACAGGTTTTCGAATTTGAAATTAATGGACAAAATAAAAGAATTGAAAAAAAAAGACACGGATCTCTATAAACTTATTGATAAGATGAATGAAATAAGAGCAAAAGAGCATCGCGAGGCAAAAAAGCGCATTGAAGAATTGGAAAAGCACATTGATTTTCTCATGAAGCCTGAGGGCGCGGAAAAGGAATACGAGAGAGAAAAAATTTTGCTTCGGAGAAGATGATCACACTTTTTCTCTGAACACATTGGAATTAACTATAATCCAGCCGATCGTAACCACAAACTGTATGAAATAAGCTATTTCTTCGTTTGCGGATTCTAAAGGTCCAAGGCAGCACACACTTATAAGATTTTGTGATTCGCCAAAATGAAGTGTAATTGTTGTAGCTTTTTTTATCAAAGCAACATGGACAAGTTCGTGCACAATAAAACCCAATAAGACTGCCGCAAGCAACACAGAGATAAATGCGGCAATGTTTATTCTTTCAAATTTTTTTGATACCGCCATTAGCACACCAATTTTTTTACCTCGAATAATAATACCAAACTATTACCGTCAACAAAATTATTACAAGAATTATTTGTGTGAATTCAAACTTGTAAACCTCGTGTATTTCCTCTCCAGCAGCTTCGCCGTTTTCAAGAACAACATTTCCGGTTAGTGAGCTTACATTCGAAAGAAAAAATAAGAGTAGAATAAAAATTGCAAAGCCGGCTATTAAAGATTCTTTGTTCAAATTTTTCCCTCCTTTAATTTTAATTGCAAGTTGAATTTATAGATTCCGTACAAGGCCAAAAGTCCCCCAACAAGCGTGATGCCCGTTCCTATATACCTCAGCTTTGGCTCGAACTCAAGGGCAATGTCATCAGGCATCAGCGAAACCTGCAAAAAAGCAAATGTCAAATAAACGAAACTAAGGCCTCCAATGGTTATAAGGAGCGGGTACATTGGGAGCATTGTTCCGGGAAAACAAACGCTTTCAACCTCGGTTTGCGAAAACTTTTTCACAATAAGAGCCATTTCAATAAATGCCAGCGTCATTAAAACCATTCCCGCAAAATGGAACAAAACACTTGCAATGCTTTCAGCGGTTAGAGTCATTCATACCAACTCCAAGCAAGGTATTTGTTTTAGTGATAACCGAATAAATCAAAAAGGCGCCTATCAAAAGAAGGAAATTCGGCATAAAACCGGAACTAAAAAAAGTCTGGACTTGTTTTGTGTAAATTATCCAAATCCATGTAATCTTATAGATACAATAAATGACGAAGCCAAGAACAAGCAATCGCGTGTCAACATTCAAAGAGTATTTTTTTTTATATCTGCGTATAATGTTTATTAAAATAAATATTACAAAACTCAGGACAATAACATCAAAAAATGCAAGAATGTTTGTTATTGCCCAAAAATAATCTATTGCCATCCAAAAATAAGGCTTTTTCCCATTATTAATTTATTCTTCCCGGGTTTAAACATAATTTGAAATTTTTCCGCAGCTCTGTTCCAAATTTTTCCATTTTTGCATCTATTTTAAACATGTTTTTTTGCCCTTTCCTTTATTTTCGAACTCTTGTACTCATTCTCTTTGTAAGGTTTCATCCTCACAATTCTTGCCTTAATTCCTCTTTCCTCAAAAATTTTTCTTATTTTTTCATCACTTGGATTTTGATCATAGCCCAATGCAACAATATCCGGATTTACTTTTTCCACGCTCTTAATCATGTCATCCTCAAATCCCACAAAAACCTCATCCACAATTTTCAATTCTGCGACCAATTCTTTTCTATGTTTCTGATCGTTAACCGGTTTTTTTCCCTTAATCCTTTTCACATTCGCATCGGTGGCAACAATAACAACAAGCCTATCCCCAAGCTTTTTCGCCTGCTTCAAATAGCTCAAGTGTCCGGGGTGCAATAAATCAAATGTTCCGAATGCCAACACTGTTGTCATAGAAACCTTCTTTGCAGGCAACCATTTAATTTGCTTTCCATTGCCACTAATCAGTTTTTTAAACTTGAAAGCATTTAATTTACTTGGTTTTTGCGCATGGATACAGAAAAAAGAATGGAACTCATAAAACAGGTTGGAGAAGAAATTGTAACCGAAGAAGAACTCAAAACCCTTCTTGAAACAAATTCAAAGCCGATTGCTTACGATGGTTTTGAACCATCCGGAAAGATTCACATTGCGCAGGGAATCTTGCGCGCAATCAACGTAAACAAAATGACCAAAGCTGGATGTAAGTTCAATCTTCTTGTGGCTGATTGGCATGCTTGGGCGAACAACAAACTTGGGGGGGATCTTTCAAAAATCCAGCAAGCCGGTCATTATATGGAAGAAGTTTGGAGCGCTGCAGGAATGGACATGAAAAACGTAAAATTTCTTTGGGCTTCGGATTTTGTAAAAGATGAAAACTATTGGGCAAAAGTAATGAAAGTTGCCACTATCTCAACCTTGAAAAGAATTATCCGTACAGGGCAAATAATGGGGCGTTCGGAATCAGATGTACAGCAAGCCTCGCAGATTTTGTATCCTTGCATGCAAACCGCGGACATTTTCCAAATGGACATTGATATCGCTCAATTGGGAATGGATCAAAGAAAAGTAAATGTTCTTTGCCGCGAACTCGCTCCAAAATTGGGTTACAAAAAACCCGTAGCTGTTCATCATCACATGCTTTTGGGTTTAACACAAATAAATTCCGCTGCGGAGGGAGTTGACAGAGTAATAGAAATGAAAATGTCCAAATCAAATCCGCAAAGCGCTATCTTTATGACTGATTCTTCCAAAGAAGTTGAACAAAAAATCAACAAAGCTTATTGTCCGGAAAAACAAATAATTGATAATCCGATTCTTGAGTACAACAAGTACATTATTTTCGAAAAATTCAAGGAAGTTAAAATAGAAAGGCCTCCAAAATTCGGAGGAAACGTTTCTTATTCTTCTTATTCAGAATTAGAAGCGGATTTTTCTTTTGGAAAATTACATCCAATGGATTTGAAACAATCAACCGCAAAAAACATCAATGAACTATTGGAGCCTGTTCGCAAGCACTTTGAAAAAAATGCGAAAGCCAAAAAATTGCTTGCGGAAATTGATTCTTTTTCCAAATGAATTTTATTCAACCGCGGTTATAAGATTTTTGCCGTTCACCTGAGACAGCGACTTACGTGGAATTCTCTTGCTGGCATTAAGGAACTCTATTCCGAGCAAGTTTCCGCCCTTATCCAGGTCTATTATTGTAAAGTCATCTATTTTCTTGTTTTTATGAAAGTCTCCTTTTCTAAATTTTATATACATTGCGTCCGCATTTTTGTCGTAGCTTATATCCATACTATAACCAATACACAGTAATTACTTTTAAATAATCCGTTTTTTTCTCGCATATAAACTCTATTTTTCCCCTCTGTAGGCCTTTTTGGAAATAAAGCTTCCCGTGTTTTTTATACGCATGATCAGGCGATTCAATTCCTTCAAAAACTTCGTTTTTTGAAATTCCCCTTTCCCTAAGTCGGATGCGCGCATGCTTTGAAAAAAATACCTTCATTAACTTAGTGGAACAAACAAAAAGTTAAATTGTTCTTCGGCAAAAATCAATTCTTTCAAATAAAGTCAGGGTGATGTTCGAGTTTATATTTATTAACTGCCAACCTAAAAAAATATGTTTTGAATTCATCTATTGTCATTGGTTCATTGTGCTCTGAATTTAACAATTTATTTATTTCCGCCAAGGTTTTTGTCCCACGGTTTTCTTTCATGTACCTTTCAAATAACGTGTTTGCTCTTTCTAACTTTCCCAAAAAAGCGCCTACTACGTTAGTCTCGGTTGCAATGTCAATTATAAAAAATGGCATATCTGCCATTTTTCTTTTTCCTTGTTGCCTTTGCCATGCAAATTCGACTTTTTGGATTTTATTTATTGCACTTTGTAAAAGCTTTGGATTAATCAACTTTTCTAAAGCTTCAGAATGTTGCCTGACAGCGGTTTCGATTCTGCCCTTTTCAGCATCTGCTTTTTTCTTTTCAATTTCTTTTCCTGCAGGTTCCCGCTTTCCGTGTCTTTCCATGAAGAATTGTTGTTTCCGCCACTTTTAAATACTTCTTTTTCCTTATTCTCACCGGTTTTTTATGAATTTTATCAGAGGAATAGTTGATTCGCAATACAATAAAGCCAATATGGGCTTGGGCTTGGTTTTCTTTCTATTCCCTTTCCTCCTGCTTGTATTGCTTTCTGTTTTCATAGGGCTTACAATAAATTTCGGCGGGCTTCTCCTCGCGGTTGCGAAAGAGCTTGTTTATTGGATTTTGGCAACACTTCTCCTTATTGTACTTTTAATTGTGTTCAAGGGAAAGGACGCGAGCATTAGTTTTCCCGCAACATTTTCCGCATTCTCGGTAATTTATCTAATAAATGCAATTGCCGGCTTTTTCGTTTTCCTTCTAATAAATATCTTCATTCCGGGCTTTTTCCAGAGAATCGCATCATTGCAGGGGCAGAACATTACTTTCGAGCAAATGCTTTCGGTTGTTAGCTCCATTGCGCTTCCATCGCAGGAAATACAGATTATTCTCTTTGGTCTTCTCATCCTAATTGGAATAGTTGCGTTCTTTGCCGGATTGCACGTTTACTATAGAATAGGAACTTTATCCAAAAAAACATCCGGTTTTTCGAATCTCATAATGTTAGTTCTTTTTGTAGGAATAGCCTTTGTTCTCAACAATTTTTTGAGTTTTGTATTCAGCTTATTCTAATTTCCCAGCCTTATTTTTCGGCAGATTCCCACTAAAAACCTTTATAAGCGTTTTGATGAAGGCGTCTATTAGGTTTTTTCATGGGTGTTTCAAAATTAAAATGCGCTTGTCCGGTTTGCAAATCACAGATAGAGCTTGACATCAATCAATACGATCAAGGAGACTTTGTCAAATGCGACGAATGCAATGAACTCCTGGAAGTTGAGATCAAAAACGGCAATTTTAGGCTCGTAACAGATCAGGAAAAAAAATTCGAAGAAATGGAAGAACTGGACGAAGAACTAGATAGCGACGAAGATGAATAAAGTCAATAAAATTCAATTCCTCCTTTTTACGCTCAATTAATATTAATATTTCCGGCTTCTCATTATAAGTGGTTCAAATGCTCAAAATCTACAATACTATCTCAAAACAAATCGAAGACTTCAAACCCATAAAAAAGGGCGAAATCGGAATGTACGTATGCGGTCCAACAGTTTACGGACCCGGGCACATTGGGCATGCGCGAACTTACACTGCTTTTGATTTTATTCGCAAATATTTCGAATTCAAAGGCTTCAAAGTGAAATATATTGTCAATATTACAGATGTTCATGATGACATGATAAAAGAAGCAAACAAGCAAGGAATAACAATTTTCGAATTGGCTGATAAGAACATTAAACTGTTCATGAAGGACCTTGAGGAATTGGGAATAAAAAAACCAAATGTAATGCCACGCGTCACAGAACACATAAAAGAAATCATTTCCATAATTGAAACTCTTTTGAAAAAGAAAATCGCTTACGAAACCGAGGATGGGGTTTATTTTTCGATTTCAAAATTCTCAGATTACGGAAAACTCTCAAACATTAAAGTTAAAACATCCAAAACAGGAACGCGCGTTGAAACCGATAAGTATGATAAAGAAAATCCAATGGATTTTGCTCTTTGGAAAAAAGCAAAAGAGGGAGAACCGGCTTGGGATGCTCCATTTGGAAAAGGAAGGCCGGGTTGGCACATAGAATGCTCTGCTATGTCCACAAAATATTTAGGGAAAAAATTTGACATTCATGGAGGAGCGGTAGATTTGGTTTTCCCGCATCATGAAAATGAAATTGCACAGAGCGAAGCATGCTTTGGAGAAAAACCATTTGTAAAATACTGGGTGCACGCAGGTTTTTTGAATGTGCGCGGGGAAAAAATGTCCAAAAGCCTTGGGAACTTCATTACAATTCCTGAACTGCTTGCAAATTACAATCCAAAAGATTTCCGTTTTTTTATTGCTTCACTCCATTATCGCTCGCGCATTGATTTCAATGATGACGCAATCGCTTCCGCGAAAAAAAATCGTGAAAAGTGGAACAATTTTATCCAAGAATTGCTTGAAGCAAATGGAAAAGAAAATTCCGCAGTTGAAAAACTTGTTGCAAATGCACGCAATGATTTTGAAAAAGAAATGGATGAAGATTTCAACCTTCCAAATGCTTGGGCTTCACTTTATGATTTCCTTTCAAAAATGAATTCGCTTCTCTCGCAAAAAAATGTTTCAAAAAAGAACTCACAAACAGTTTTGAAATTCCTGCAGGAACTGGATTCGATTTTTGGAATATTTGAATTTGAAAAAAAAGAAACCTCAGTTCCTAAAGATGTTCTTGCTCTTGTTGAAAAAAGATCAAAATTTAAAAAAGAAAAGAATTTTGCGGAAGCGGACAAATTGCGCGAAGAAATCCGCAAAAAAGGTTTTGAACTATTTGATTCTTCAGATGGGGTTAAAGTGAAGAAAGCATAAATTATGTATAATTAATCATTCTTTTTTAACGCCTTCAGTAACATTGGAGCCGAGAATTCTGCGTTGGGGCGCCTTTGCGCCCGCAGATGAATCGGCAGTATAGGATTT
>Ga0209542_10017326_pt1 | contig 11818 bp, 11 predicted proteins | sample RifCSPhighO2_01_FD_184028 | JGI IMG/M metagenome (GOLD analysis project Ga0209542, IMG submission 184028) | Soil microbial communities from Rifle, Colorado - Rifle CSP2_plank highO2_0.1 (SPAdes) (version 2) | ecosystem: Environmental > Terrestrial > Deep subsurface > Rock core/Sediment ...
GCCCCTCGGTTTCTATTTTCTTGATGATGTGCGCATCTTGCGTCGAGATGTGCGGCAGCTGCTGCAAAAGCGTCTTCTCCTCTTTGGTAAGCTTGCGCATTCCCACGCCCTTCGTTTCAGAAAGCGCGATGAGATACTCACACTCGACGAGCAGGCGCTTGCGGATGAGGCCGAACTCGCTGAAATGTTCGAGAAGCTCGGATGCAATCGTGCGGTAGCGTCCGTCTATTGAGCTTATCGCAGTCAATGGTTCAAATGGCATATTGTTTTAGATTACGCTCCATGCGCGGGACAATAGGCTGTTCCCCGGGGACGAACGTCTCGCCCGTAAGCTGCTCATACATCTGAATATAGCGGCGCGAAAGCTCTTCCACAAGCTCCTGCGGAGCCTCTGGAAGCGTCGCATCTTTGTACGGGTCGCAGTTCTCTTTGAACCACAGGCGCAAGAATTCTTTGTCGAAACTCTTCGGCTCCCTAGACGCTTCGCCGAGCGAAGCGTCGGGCGAACTTCCAGCCGGGCTGGAAGTTTTAGCCTCGCCAAATAACGTATCATAATCGTCTTTGAACCAAAAACGGGACGAATCGGGAGTGTGGATTTCATCGATGAGGACGAGATTCCCTCCGCCAGCTGGCGGACCATCGGTTCCGAATTCGTACTTGGTGTCAACGAGAATGAGGCCGCGCTCCGCCGCGATCTCCTGCCCGCGCAAAAATAGTTTTGTTGCCGTCTCCTTCACTTCGTCGAACAACTCTTTCGTGATGAGTCCCTCGGATATCATCTGTTCGGGTGTGATGGTACGGTCGTGCCCCTCTTCCTTGGTCGTCGGGTCGAAAAGCGGTTCGGGCAATTTCTGATTCTTTTTCATCCCCTCCGGCAATGTCACGCCGCCGAACGTACGCTCACCTTTTCCATAGCGCGTCCATATCGCGGTGTCGGTGACACCCGTCAGGTATCCGCGCATCACGGCCTCCACCGGCACCATCTTCATTTTCTTGCCCACCGTCACGTTGGGGTCGGGCACCGCGAGCACATGATTGGGGACTATTGTCTTCGTCTGTTCGAACCACCACGCGCTTATCTGATTCAGGACCTGCCCTTTCCACGGGATGTGCGCGATGATGCGGTCAAAGGAGGAATGCCGGTCGGTCGTGATGAGTACGAGCCGTTCCGGCTGTATGTAGATGTCGCGCACCTTGCCTGTCTTTTTCTCTCCGAGAAATGTGAAGTCTGTCTCTTTCAGTACTTCGGCTATCATATGCAATGGTACATCGTAATTTTATAATTGTCAATCCCAGTGTAATGCACCTCTACATTGCACGGTTTGCTTCCCTGCGGCGATGGCGCCTACCGGGTATGCCTCGACGCCCATCGAGCCCAAGTGTGCGATGGCCTCATCCGCGAATTCTTTGCGCACGACTGCCGTGAGTCCGACTCCCATATTGAAGGTGCGCAACATATCGGCGTCGTCGAGTTGTCCGAATTTTTTCAGCGTCTTGAAAATCGGAAGAATCCGTATCGCGCCAAGGTCGATGACCGCGTCGAGACCGGCGGGCAGTATGCGGTCGAGATTTTCTGCGATGCCGCCACCCGTGATATGTGCAAGGCCGGTGAGCCCGTCTTTTGCGAAAAGTCCTTTGAGCGCCGCGTAGTACGCGCGGTGCGGCGTAAGGATCGCATCGATGAACGGCTTCCCTTCCACCGTCTCGTTCAACACATCGGGTGCGGTCTCCATGATTTTGCGCACGAGCGATATGCCGTTGGTGTGCACGCCGCTCGACTGGAGCGCGAGGACGACGTCGCCTTCCCGAATCTTGCCGCCGTCAATGATGTTCTTTTTGTCCACGACGCCGACGATGCTCGCGGTCAGCACGTATACTCCCTCGGCGATGGTGCCGGGCTGCCAGGAGGTCTCGCCGCCCGTGAGCGTCGCCTCATTCTCTTTCGCGGCTTGCGCAAAAGCGTTGACCATCCGCACCACGACCGGCTTCTCCACCTTGCCGCAGATAATGCAGTCTTGTATCGAGAGCGGCTTTGCCCCCATGACGATGCAATCGTTGACGAGATGATTGACGAGGTCGTGGCAGACGGATTCCACCTTGTCGTATTTGAAGGCGAGCAGCTGCTTCGTGCCGGGCTCTTCCGTCTTCAAGACCAGTACGGGATGTTCGTATTCGGGAAATGCGCCGTCGTAAAGCGAAGCGAACGCGCCGATCTTATTGAGTGCGCGCGGGTCGGCCGTTTCGAGCGCACTGGCAATTGCCACTTTGGTCTCGTTCTCCGTGTCTCTGTTCACCCCCGCTTTCGCATACGCGTTATCGCTCATACGAGACCCTTGTCCTCAAGGTATTTTCTAAATCCTTTCTCCTGCAGCTCCGTATCCTTTGCCGTGATGTCCTTCGCCATTTTTTCTTTGTACATTCTCACTTTCTTAAGAATATCAGAATCTCCCAAGCCGATTATCTGCGCCGCAAGAATGCCCGCATTTTTGGCACCGTTGATAGCAACGGTTGCGACAGGAATGCCTGGCGGCATTTGGACGGTCGAGAATAGCGCATCAACGCCCGCGGTCGTCTTATTCATCACGGGTACGCCGATGACGGGCAGTGCCGTGTGCGCCGCCACCACTCCCGCCAAATGCGCGGCGCCTCCGGCGCCGCAGATGAATGCCTTGTATCCGCCCGCCTCGCTTTTCTGCACATATGCAACGACCGCTTCCGGCGTGCGGTGGGCCGAGAGCGTGTGCACCTCCGAGCCGATGCCAAACTCCTCCAAGACCTTCGCCGCTTCCGACATGACCGCAAGGTCCGAATCCGAGCCCATCAAAATGCCTACGAGTGGTTTGTTCATATAAAGTAGTGTACCGCATTTCTAAAGAGTTGGAGCCCCGGACCTTCCACAGGCAACGGCTTGCCTTCGCGTACATACTGCTCGCGAAGATTCGTCCAATGCGGCAGCTGCGTGAAGCGCACGGCGCGCTCGGGGTGCGGCATGAGACCAAGGACCCGGCCGCCGTAGCCCGTGATGCCCGCGATGTTCTCCAGGGAGCCGTTGGGATTGGCCGGCAGGTCGAAATACTTTGATGTCTCTCCTTCAACATATCGTAAAGCCGCCTCTGCACCGATGTTCGACTTACGAAGTCGAACATCATTCAATTGCTTCAATATCTCAGCCGAAGCATAATATTTCCCTTCTCCGTGCGCGATGGGGACGGAAAGTGTCTTGATGCCCTTTAGCCACGGACTGTCGCTCTTCACTTCCAAGTCGACCCAGCGGCAGAGGTAGCGGGCGGAATCGTTGGCGATGAGTGCGCCCGGCAAAATACCTGCGCTCGTGATTATCTGGAAACCGTTGCAAATACCGATGAGAAGCGTATCGCGCGCGAGGAATTTTTCGAGTTCCGCGCCGAGGTGCTGCTTCACGCGATTGCCGTACGCCTTGCCGGAGCCCGTATCGTCTCCGTACGAAAATCCGCCGGGAAATACAACGATGTGCGCTTTCTTGAGAACTGCGGGTTTCGCGATAATGTCGTTGAGGTGGATGATGTCAGCCGTTGCGCCGACCGATTCGAATGCTGCCTTCGTCTCGTCCTCGGTATTGAGGCCGTAGCCGGAGAAAATGATGACGTGAGGTTTCTTTTTCATAGTATTACCATTGTTTGAAGAACGAGCGGTAGCTCTCGGTCAGCCTCGTGAGCGGAATGTCGACGGAATCAAGGCGAAGTGAATTGCCGCCGACCTCGCCGAGCTTGGCGTACGGCACGCCTTTGAGAAGCGCGGTGAACTTTTTCTCGGCGTCTGGTCGAACGGAGAGGAGCATGCGGCCTTGGGATTCGGAGAAAAGTTTTGCGTCAGGCGTTTTTGCGTCGCCCGGAATATGTTTCAGCTCAACAGTCGCGCCAAGCTTTCCCGCAATCGCGGATTTCGCGAGGGCGACGCCGAGGCCTCCACGCCCTACGCCGATAGCCGAGGCAACGAAGCCTTTTTGTATCGCCTTCGAGACGGCATCGTACGCCTTCGCATTCTTTTTTGTATCCACGTGCGGAACCACTCCCATGAACGACTTCGTAAGTCGTTCATATTCCGAGGCACCGAGTTCGTCGTTGGTCTGGCCGACGATGTACACGGAATCGCCCGCCTGCTTGAAGTCGATGGTCATTGCTTTCGACACGTCGGAAACGACGCCGATGGCGGAAACGAGCAGGGTCGGCAGTGCCGCGATATGAATTGCCTTTCCCTCCGCATCGAAGCCGCGGAAGTCGTTGTACATGCTGTCCTTGCCGGAAATGAAGGGCGTGCCGTAGGCGGTCGCTATGTCGTAGCAGGCCTTCGCCGCCATTTTCAATTCATACAAACGCTCCGGCTTTTCCGATGACGACCAGCAGAAGTTATCGAGAATAGCGAGGTAATCGCGCGAAGCGCCCGCCGCAATCGCATTGCGCACCGCAGTGTCTATCGAGGCCGCTGCCATGGCATAAGTATCGAGTTCCGAATACCACGGGCAATAGCCGTGCGAGAGTACGACGCCGCGCGATGAATCCGGCAAGGGCTGCAAGACACCGGCGTCGGCATTCACGCGCCCCCTACCCTGCAAGGGCTTCGTGACGGAAGAACCCTGCACTTCGAAGTCGTACTGCTCCGAAATGAATGCGGTCGAGCCGACCGACGGCCGCGCAAGAATTTCGAGAATTGCCTGTCCGAGGTCCGCATATACCAAGGTCCGACCTTGGTAATTTACCAAGGTCGGACCTTGGTAGGTTTCTTTGCTTTTTTGCCGTTCTACCGGCCGGCCGTCGTGCAGGAATGAAAGCGGGATATCCAACACGACTTTTTTATTCTGACGGACGATGACGCGGCCGCTTTTGGTGAACTCCCCGATGCGGGTCGCCTCGACATCGTGCCGGTCGCATATTTTTTTGAACGCATTCCATTTCGACTTGGGCACCGCAAGCGTCATGCGTTCCTGCGATTCGGAAAGCCATATCTGCCACGGGGCGAGGCCATGATATTTGAGCGGGACTTTTTCGAGGTCGACCGCGCAGCCGCCCGATTCCTTCGCCATTTCTCCTACCGAGCCCGAAAGCCCACCGGCACCGTCATCGGTGATGCTCGAATAGAGTCCCGCATCCCGCGCTTCGCGGATGAGCGCGTCCGACATTTTTTTCTGTGTGATGGGGTCGCCTATCTGTACGGCCGCCGCAGGTGAGCCGCTCGAAAGCGCTTCGGAAGAGAAGGTAGCGCCGTGAATACCGTCGAGCCCGACGCGACCGCCCGCCATTACGATGTAATCGCCCGATTGCGCACACTTTTCATATAGTTTGCGAGACTTGCCCCGTGAGCCCGAAGGGCTTTTACGGGGGATAAGCCCGACCGTCCCCCCGTAGACTAATGGCTTGCCGCGATAACTCGGGTCGACGGCGACGAATCCCAAGGGCGTCGGAATGCCGCTCTGGTTGCCGCCGGCATTGATGCCTTTGATGACACCTTCGAGAATACGGCGCGCGGGCAGAAGCGGCTGTGTCTTTTTTCTGTCGCGGAAAAGTTGCGTGGCGTCATTGGGGTCGGCGACGCAAAAACCGTACGTATTGGCGATGGGCTTCGCCCCGAGCCCGAAGCCCAGGCAGTCGCGATTGACACCGACAATCGCCGTTATAGAGCCGCCAAACGGGTCGAGGCCGGAGGGCGAATTATGCGTCTCGACCTTGTGTGTGATGAGGTGTTTGTCGTCGAAGGCAATGGCGCCCGCATTGTCCTTAAAGACCGACACGCAAAAATCTTTTTTGCCTTTTTGTTTGCGTATTTTCTCGGTGGCGCCCTTGATGTAGCGGCGGTAAATCCCCTCCTCCACCTCATCCAAGGGGTCGGCGAAAATGGTGTGCTTGCAGTGTTCCGACCACGCCTGCGCGAGCGATTCGAGCTCGATGTCGGTCGGGTTCCTCCCCTCCTTCTTGAAGTGGCCGCGGATCAGTTTGAGCGCGCGGAGCGAAAGCGCCAAAGGGCCGCGGCGCGTCCCATCGGGATTCGCGATTCCCTCCTTGCCTATCCGCGTGAGCTCGTCGTCATCGATGTCGAGATCCACGACATCGGTCACCGCGTGTCCTTGCAAATGCACTTTCGGGATCACGAGCGGGAAATCGGCGCCGTACTCGTAGATGCTTGCGCGCTCGATGAGCGGATTGGAAAGTTCGCGCGCTATTTTTTGCGCGTCGTCTTTGGAGATATTCCCGGTGAGGAACAAAAAATATGACGAGTACACCGCTTCGTCTTCCGTGAACTTTCGTCCGAGCCCGTCCTCGAGCGCCTCGCGCGCCGTGTGCGCCACGTTGTCGGTCACGCCGGGCAAGAATCCTATCTCGACGGCGTACGCGTATTCGGCGGGGGCCGGCACTTCCCCGAAGGAATAATGTTCTGTGGTCGGGTTCGCGAGGCGGGCGGCCGCGCGCTCCCAATCGGCGCGGGGAATGTCCACATCGACCGTATAGACGGCGACGACGGATACTTTGTCGAGCTTACAAGTGGGAAAGACCCCTTTCAGGGTCTTGCGGTAGTGGTCTGCGCGCGCGTCGGGGATTTTCGTCGAGACGGAAATCCTGTATATCATGACGCATTATACTATCGCGGAGGCCGAAATTCAAGCCCGCGTCTTCCTCGATGCGGCGCGCTTAAACGGCGGTAAAGTACTAGTTTGTGAGTTGCGAGTGGGGTATTGTGAGGCCCTATGAAAGCACAACGGAAGCGCAAGAAAGAAAGCCTGCTGCTCGGCGCCCTGTTCAAGCGCCTCGCCCCGAAGCTCGGTGCCAAGGTCGTGCTTGAACCCGAATGGGACATCGCCGGGCAGATAACCTTTGCTGACGGTAAGCGCTCGTACTTCCGCTACAACACGCTCGATTTGAATCCCGTGGGCGCCTCGGATATCGCGAAGGACAAGGACTACGCGACGTTCTTCATGCGCAAGATGGGTTATCCTACCATCGAGGGAAAAACATTTTTCCGCAAAGACTTCGCCGAAGCGCTCGGTTCCCCGCGCAACATCGACGCGGGGTACCGCTATGCGCGCAGACTCCGTTTTCCCGTCGTCGTAAAACCCAACTCGGGCAGCCACGGGAGCGGCGTATTCGTCGTGCGCGGCAAGCGCGAATTCTTCCGCGCCATGCGGTTCATCTTCCGGAGCGACCGTGTCGCCCTGGTGCAGCGGGTGGTGCGTGGGCGCGACTACCGCATCGTCGTCCTCGGCAAAAACGTCATCTCGGCATACGAGCGCATCCCGCTTTCGGTCGTTGGCGACGGACGCTCGAGCATCAAAACGCTCCTGAAGAAAAAGCAGCGAGTGTTTACGGCCTCGAGCCGCGATACGCGCATCAAGCTCGACGACATCCGCATCGCGCACAAGCTCGGTATCCAGCAACTTGCGCTGCGCTCCGTGCCGGAGCGCGGGAAGCAGGTCTTTCTGCTCGATAATGCGAATCTTTCCTCGGGTGGCGATGCGCTCGATGTGACCAAACCTATCCATCCGGAATTCAAGAAGCTTGCCGTCAGGCTGACAAAAGATATGGGCCTGCGCCTCTGCGGCGTCGATCTCATGGTGCGCGGCGATATCCGGAAGCCGCCAAGGAAATACTGGGTGCTCGAAGTGAACGCCGCTCCGGGCCTCGACCACTACGTCAAACAGGGCAAGGCCCAGCAAAAAATCGTCGAGAACTTGTACCTCAAGGTCCTCAAAAGTCTCGCGCGCTAATGTTCCAGGTCCACCCACCTGTATTTTAAGCCGTTGCACTCGCGGGATTCTTCGAATACTTTTTTCGTAAATTGCTCTTCGTACGGCGGGAAGAATGAATCGGCTTCTTTGGTATCGTCAATAATAGTGAGGCAAAGTTTGTCGATGTGGGGCAGCGCCTGCTCGTATATCTGCGCACCGCCGCCGATGTGAACCTCCTCCGAATCGAGTTCCCGCGCCTTCTCTAACGCCGCTTCAAGCGACGGAACAACGATGACACCGTCCGCCACCAAGGACCGTCCTTGGTGGCTGATCACAATGTTGGTGCGCTCCGGCAAGGGCTTGCCGAGGTAGCCGACGATAGATTCGAAGGTTTTGCGGCCCATGATGATGGGGTGGCCGCGGGTGAGCGCTTTGAAGCGCTTGAGGTCGTCTGGTATGTGCCAGAGCAATTTTCCCTCCTTCCCCAACTCGCGGTTCTTCCCAATCGCAACGACGGCAACGATTTTCGCTGCCATATGCTATGCGGGAAAATCGTTTTTCAATTTTTTGAGGTCGCCATTGAAGACGAGTTTCATCTCGGCGACTTTTTCCTTTTTCCCCTTCTCGACGACGTCCTTGAGGTGCCAACGGCTCTTGCGCGGCTCGACTTTGTGCGTGAGTTCCTCGAAGACTATCTGGCAGAAACGTTCGCCGGGGTGGAGCTGGATGACCTGTGAATTGGTGTTGTTGCGAATCGGGAGCGTGAGCGGCCCTTCGTAGCCGGAATCGATGATGCCGGTGAGGTCGACCGAAAGCCCTTTGCGGTTGACCGACGAGCGCGGGTAGAGGACCGCCATGAGATCGTTGGGGACTTTTATCGTCTCGAAGGTCGAGACGAGCACGTACTCCTGCGGCAAAAGCTCGAAGTACTGTCCCTGCTCGAGCTCGATGACATCGAAATATTCCGGTCCGTGATCTTTGAGGGGGTCGATGCGCAGGGCTTCGCGGCCCTTGGGCGTCATCTTCCACGACTTCGGAATAAGGAACGTGAAGCCGAGCCGGAGGTCGACCGCGTGCGTCTGGAGCTGGAAGGAGTCGAGGCCGGGAGTAAAAACGATATTGCCCTTCTTCACGCGGGCGAGTATTTCGGCTTTGGTCAGGATGGCCATGGCTCCCCATTATACCCACCAACAGGAACTCGTCGAAGGCGGGCTCTTGGGGGTGTCTCGCAGGCCGACGGGCCGAGAGTCAGCGCTGCGCGAGCACGCGCAGACAGCGACCCCCAAGAGCCCGCCGAGAATGAGTTCTACAAAACAATTTGCATTCCCGTAATTGCCGGCAGCGGCTGGTACTGGGCGGCGATGGGGCCCGCAATTTCGTCCACCAGCTTCTTGTCCTTCTTTTCCGCGCGGTCGAAGGTGTTCTTGGGAAGCTCCATGCGGATGGCCGCATGGTCGTTGGTGCGGCGCAGAAGCTCGCGTGCGGCCTCGTACTGGTTATCCCACACGTGCGCATTTGAAATCGAGTGTGAGTACACGCCGACGCCACACCCTAGCTTCTGCGCGAGAATGCATTGGAGAAGCGCGAAGCCCGCGACGTCGGAGGGAAAACCGAGGACCATGTCGTTGGAGCGGACGATGTTGTGGAGGTGCAGTCGTCCGCCAATGATGTTCACCGTAAAAGAGTACGGGCACGGGACGTTGGCCTTCTTCGTCCCGCCCAAGCCGTCTTCCGCAGGGTCCCACGTGACGATGACGCCGTGCCGTGAGCTCGGGTCGTTTTTGAGCAGTTTGATGAGGAGTCCAAGCTGGTCGCGGCCGAAATGTTTGCGCCAGCGATAGCCGTAGGCGACGGTAACGACGCCTGCCGGGTTGGTGAAGCTGTCCCAAATTTTCGTAAAATCTCCGAGAAAATCGGCGGGCTTGCGCACGCCAGCGATGAACCATATTTGCTCCGCGACGAACATCCTGACGGGGATTTTGCGCAGCGTGAGGAGCGGAAAGCCGTCTTTCTCGATATCAATGGAAAAATGCATGCCCGGAATGGCGGTGGTTTCGTGCGCGTTGCGGCCGGAAACGCCTTTGACTCCCTCGTCCATAATCTTTCGCAGCATGTCCTGATACAGCGAGTCGAAGCGGGTCATACGGGCATTATACCTATCGGCTCCGAACCCGCGAGAGACAAATACCGAGGACCGTTCTTGGGAATTCATAAAGGACGGTCCTCGGTATTTCTGCATGTGGTCCGCAAACCCATGGTACATTTTGTCGATATGGCCGACATCAAATACCCTTACATGCCTGCCGGCCGGACTGTTTTGTATGTTCCTGCCGACAATCCCTTCATAGTTGAGGCGAAAGAATTCGCGCGGCAGAATAATACGATACGGCACGTCGGCGCCGCCCTCGTCGTCAAAGACGGCCGCATCATCGGACGCGGCTCTGCGGGAGCGGGCTACCACGGCGAGCTCGACCCGACAACCGGCAAGGAACGCGGTTGCACGCGCGAGAAGATGAACGTTCCGACGGGCACCGGCTACGAGCTCTGTGAGGGTTGCGCATACAAATACCACAGCGAGGCGTTGGCAATAGCAGACGCAAAAAATAACGGCGGGGACACTCAAGGTGCTGACCTCTACCTCTGGGGACACTGGTGGTGTTGCGAGCCGTGCTGGAACGCAATGAAAGAGGCGGGCATCAAAGACGTGTACTTGCTCGAAGGCAGCGAGCGACTTTTCAACAAAGAGCACCCAGACAACATTATCGGACACCAATTTGGATAACGTATACTGCTCACATGGCACGCGGGAAATTCATCATTTTTGAGGGTGGCGAAGGGAGCGGCAAGACGACCATCGTCGACCGGCTCAAGGAAAAGTTTCCCGACATCGTCTACACGCAAGACCCTGGCGGCACGAAGCTAGGGCTGCAGATCCGCAACCTTCTGATGTCGAAAGAAACTGCAGGCATCGACGTGCGCGCGGAGCTTCTGCTCTTCCTCGCGGCCCGCGCACAGGCAATTGCGGAGGTCGTACGACCCGCGCTCGACGCCGGGAAGAACGTCATCTCGAACCGCTTCGCGCTCTCCTCTATCGCCTACCAGATATACGGCCGGCAAAAACCGGAATTGCTGCCACTCTACCGTTCCGTTTCCGAAGCCATCATGGCAGGCAGCGTTCCTACTGCGTGCATCTTCCTCGATGTAACGCCGGAAGTCGGCATCGCACGTGTGCATTCCCGCCCCGACGAGCCAACGCGCTTCGACGAAGAAGCCCTCGACTTCCACCGCCGCGTGCGCGATGGATACAAGAAACACATCGCCGAGTTCGGGACGCCTTTTATCATTAATGCGGACAAGCCGCTCGAGGAGGTTTGGAAAGAAGTCGTCGCGGCGGTAGAATCTATCGTATGAATTCCGAGCTCTATGATTTCGTGAAGAAGCAGGACCCGGAAGTTTTTGCAGCGCTCGAGGGCGAAGAGAAGCGTGAAGCGGAAGGGCTCGAGCTCATCCCGTCGGAAAATTACGTCTCTCGCGCGGTGCGTGAGGCCAACGGCTCCTGCCTCACCAACAAATATTCAGAAGGCTACCCCGGCAAACGCTACTATGGTGGACAAACGTACACCGACGCGGTGGAAACGCTCGCCATCGAACGCGCAAAAAAACTTTTCAATGCGAAATACGCCAATGTGCAGACTTTGGGCGGCGCCAACGCCAACATCGCGATGTACTTTGCACTCTTGAATCCCGGCGACACCGTGCTCGGTATGGACCTCTCCCACGGCGGCCACCTCACGCACGGTCACCCGGTCACCTACCTCACCAAGATATTCAATTTCGTCCGCTACAAGATGAAGGACCCCGCGACCGGCGAGATAGACTACGACGAGATGCGCAAGGTGGCGATTGAAAATAAGCCAAAGATAGTGCTCGCCGGCTTCTCCGCATACCCGCGCGAGCTCAATTATGCGAAATTCGTCGAGATCGCGCGCGAAGTCGGCGCCTACGCGGTGATGGACATCGCACACATCGCAGGTCTCATCGCCGGGAAGGCGGTGAAAAGCCCGTTTGATTTCGGATTCGACGTCATGACCTCGACCACGCACAAGACGCTCCGCGGCCCGCGCG
>Ga0209542_10017327_pt1 | contig 11817 bp, 10 predicted proteins | sample RifCSPhighO2_01_FD_184028 | JGI IMG/M metagenome (GOLD analysis project Ga0209542, IMG submission 184028) | Soil microbial communities from Rifle, Colorado - Rifle CSP2_plank highO2_0.1 (SPAdes) (version 2) | ecosystem: Environmental > Terrestrial > Deep subsurface > Rock core/Sediment ...
TATTGAAAGGAGGAGTCCTTGGCGGAACGGTCAAGCAGGGACGATTTAAAGTAGGAGATGACATCGAGATCAGCCCGGGGTTTATGGTAGAGGAGAAGAACAAGAAAATATGGAAGCCTCTTGTCACTAAGATCAACCAAATTTTCTCTGGTGGACAGCCGGTAGAAGAGATCCTTCCAGGCGGAAGCATGGCTTTAGGAACAATGCTAGATCCTTCCGTGGTAAAATCAGATTCGTTGACAGGAGCCTTAGTCAGTCTTGTGGGACATCTGCCAGAATTACATTACCAAATTACGCTAGAAACATTTTTGCTGGAACGGGTATTAGGAGCTAAAGAAGAGATAGAAGTAAAGCCCTTGGCAAAGAGTGAAGTCTTGATGTTAAATGTCAATTCTGCCGCCACCGTAGGGATAGTCCTTGATCCGTCGAAAAAAAATACGACGATCATCTTAAAAAAGCCGATCTGCGCAGAATTGGGAGCAAGAGTAACCATTTCCAGAAGAGTTGGAGACAGATTTAGGCTGATAGGATATGGCATTTTAAAGAAATAGAAATGGAGTTCTGAGCAATTCTGGCCATAGTTCTAAACAGTTACTAGCCATACTTGCTTCTTTTCAGCTGTTTGACCATCTCTCCTGGATAATTGGTGATGATACCATCAACGCCCAATTTCAACGCTGTCTTTGCCGTAGCAAGATCATCGATCGTCCAAACAGAGACATCTTTCCCTAATCCCTTTAATTTTCTGATGAGATCTCCTCGAGAATATTTCTTAATGAACATATCTTCAATAGAATAAAAGTTAACATTATATTTATGGCCAAAAGAGGCATCCGAGGGAAGAAGGAATCTCTGGATAAACGTAAACAGCAAGATGTGGCCAACTCTTATCGTTGGGTTTAACCTTCTGACATTTTTGATGATAGACCTATGAGAAGTATGAATCCAGACATTTTCTGAATACGGAAAAGCCTTGATGATATCCATGATTATATGTTCATGCCCTCGGCAGGATAATTTCAATTCGACAAGCATCTTGCATCGATAACCAATACAGTCTAACGCTTCGGCCAAGGTTAAGATCTCTTCTCGTTGAATACTCTTATTATCTTTGCCATCCTTGTTATCCTTGCTATTCTTGCTATCCTTGTTATCCTTGCCTTTCTTGGGGAGGCTATAATTATACCTTTGAAGCTGCTTTAACGTTTTCAGGTGCACAAAACCCTTGCCATCCGATGTCCTGTTGATGGAAGCATCATGGATGACGACTGCCTGCTTGTCTTTCGTAATATGGATATCCATCTCGATAACATCAGCATGGTCTTTAATTGCTTGAAGGAAAGAACTGCGGGTATTTTCGGGAACAGCCCCTGAAGAGCCACGATGAGCAATGATTAATGGCAGGCGTTTCATTTTTTTTTGGGTAGTATCTTTTGGGGATATCATATTTTTCAGGAGTATAATCTGTTCACCATTATTACTAAGAGAATAATCTATTTTTGGATATAAATGTTTTGGACAAGCTTGTTTCAAAGAGAAAATCCTCCAAAGATGATGACGTACGTATTTAGTTTGCTTCTGGTGAGCAGAGCCGACTCGCTTTGCTGATGTGTTCTGTGGAATGTGGCACCTTCCCGAAAGGAACAACCCCTTCCACAAGTGAATGTGAGGGTAAAGAATCGCTCGTGGTTTGGCGCTGCTCACCTCTCAACTAAATACGTACATGAAAAGTATACTTTTATATAACTGCAACACTTACTTCTTCTTATGACCACGCATCTTCATCGGTTGAAATATCTGGTGATTGTCGGTGCAGTACTCCTCATCTATTACTTGACAACCACATCAGAAGTAGTACAGAGGTATGTAGCTGATCCTTCATCGCTAAAATCATTTATCTTGGGATTTGGGATTTTAGCTCCCATAGGAATTATCATCCTTCAGGCATTCCAAACCACTCTTTCCTTGATCCCTTCCCAGATTACGACGATTGTAGCGGGATTTATCTTTGGGCCATGGTTAGGGTTGCTATACAGCCTTATCGGCTCATGTATCGGATCAGCCCTCATCTTCTCGATCAGCAGAAAATATGGAAAGAACCTCGCTTTAAAGATATTTAACAAAAAAGAGATCGTCCATTTTCATTTACTGTTTCGGCAGAGGAAAAACTGGGGGCTGTTTTTAGCAAGGATTGCACCAATTTTCCCAAATGATCTCGTCAGCTTTGGAGCAGGGTTAACTACAATCTCCTTCCGCAATTTTAACATCATCTCTACAATAGGATTTATGGTGCAGATGACTATCTTAACGAGGTTTGGCTCAGAATTATCTGCAGGAATCGTCAGTTTTCCGCTCATTGCCATTTCCACACTTATCAGTTTCCTACTGCTTATCTTGGTCTTCAAGAATAAGATCAAAGAGCTGCTTATCGAAGGCATTAGGGAAGTGAAGCGCGGAGAGAAATTTTTAGAGAGGGAATTCAAGAAGATTTGAGATTATTCAGAAATTCTTATTCCTGTTAGCCCAAAAAAATGCAAAATTTAAATAGAGCAGATGCTTCTTCTCTTCATGCAAGAAGTTTTGAAGAAAATAAAGCCCAGTCCGGAAGAGATAAAGAAGACAGCAGCAGTAGTGGCATCATTTCTGAAGATCCTCAACAAAAACTTCAAAAAAGCAGAAGCCATCCTCGGAGGCAGCGGAGCAAAAGGAACATGGCTAAAGTCAAGCCATGACGTGGATATTTTTGTAAGATTCAACTATAAGGAATTCAAAGAGAGATCAGCTGATTTATCTGTACTTTTGGAACGGCAACTGAAGAAGGCTTTCCCAAAGAAAAAGATAAGCAAACTTCATGGCAGCAGAGATTATTTCCAGATGGAATATGAAGGAATTGTCTTTGAAATAGTCCCCATCCTCAAGATCAAGAAAGCTGGAGATGCCAAAAATATTACCGATATTTCCCCATTACATGCTATTTGGGTCAAAAAAAATGTCAAGCAGAAAGATGATGTCCTGCTGCTGAAGCAATTCTGCAAAGCTCAAGGAGCGTATGGGGCAGAATCACATATCGGCGGGTTTTCAGGTTATGTCTTGGAAATTTTGATAGGCCATTACGGAACATTTGAAAAGGTGCTGAAAGCAAGCCTCAACTGGAAAGCCAAAGAAGTTATCGATCCAGCGAAACATTACCAGAAGAATACGGCCTTGTTTCATCTCAACAAGTCAAAGCAAAACTCTCCTATTATTGTTGTTGATCCTGTCGATAAGCTAAGGAATGCTGCAGCAGCGTTGTCTGAAGAAAAATATCAGCTGTTTAGGAAAAAGGCGAAGGAATATCTCCAGCATCATTCTGAAAAGCTCTTTTTTAAGGAAGAAGTTGATCTCAAAAAATTACAAGGGAAGAAGAATCTTCTGCTCATCACCATCGAGCCATTAGCCGGGAAGAAAGATGTCATTGGGGGGAAAGTGCTGAAGGTATTTCACTTCCTCCAGCAGAAGCTAGCGCCGTTTGGCGTAAGCAAAGCGCTTTGGGAAGAAAATACGATGTATTTCGTTCTTGATCAGAAGGAATTACCTGCAACGCTAATCAGAAACGGGCCTCCTCTGACGCTTCCAGACCATGTAAAAGAGTTCAAGAAAAAGAATAAGCAGACGTTTATCAAAGATGGTAAGATCTATGCGACGATAGCAGTGCCATATCCACATATTGAAGATTTTGCCAATCACCTCCTCCAGGAAGAGTATATAAAAAAGAAAGTGAAGAAAATCAAATTATTGCTAAAGTGACCATATTCCCATGAACTGTATTTATTACCCAGCCGTTGGGTGCCATTTTATGCTTATTTCTCTTAAGATAGACTTTAAATTCTTTTAATTGAACAAGATTATGACCCCCAGATATTTCCAAATTATCACCTAATTTTCGAAGCTCAAAAATAGCTCCTCGCGGCAAGGAAATTAAGGCAGTCACATCGCTCTTTCCATAAATAGTCAATACCCCTCCATCTTTAAGTACCACCTGTTCTCGACCACTTATCTCAAATCTTTCAAAAATAGCCCTAAATAGTGCTAAAGCCTCTTTATCCATCTTAACACCTCATGTATTGAATTGATAAATTATTAGTTTAAATAGTTATAAATATATCGATGATGAAAAGGTCATAAAAATTCGACGAAAGTGCCTATCCCCATCCTAAAGGCTGGGGCTTGACGGCACTTTCTTTGACAGTCGAATTTTTAGGACACCAGAAATCCAGCAATCCATTCATCTACGCCCTAAAGGGCGTAGCTTTCTGGATTTCTTTGTGTAATGAAATATTATTTTAAAAAACGTTAAAGAAGTAAAAAAAAATAGAAAGATACAAATAGAAAGATGAATATTAAAAAAATCAATTAAAATCCTATTTCTGTTTAAGATATTCCAATGCCGATCCGGCAGTAAACCAAGCTCTTTCTTCAGCAGAGAAGGTATGACGGCAAGGTATCGCCTCAATAGAGCCATCAACATGCTGGACATGGAGATAAATATCATTTCCTAATTTCAGCGAATAGAGACCATTTCCCGCTTCTAATGGAATGTCATCGATCGTAATCAGGTCATCTTCCAATATCTTTTCATAATCTGCTTTATCGACAAACCACAAAGGCAGAATACCTTGCCTCTTCAGGTTCGTTTCCGCAATCCGGGCAAAGCTTTTAGCGATAACGGCGCGGCAGCCGAGATATCTTGGCTCCATGGCCGCATGTTCCCTCGACGATCCTTCACCATAATTTTCATCACCTACGACGATCCAGCCCCTCTTCTGAACTTTATACTCACGAGCAATCTGGCTAAAATCTTGAATCCTTCCAGTTAGCTGATTTTTTCCCTTGCCAACACTATCAGAAAAAGCATTGACTGCTCCTGAAAACAGATTATCAGATATTCTATCAAGATGGCCACGATAGGCTAACCATTTCCCTGCCGGAGAGATATGGTCTGTAGTACATTTCCCTTTTGCTTTGACCAGGACAAACATCTTCTTAAAGTCATTCTGCTGCCAAGAAGTAAATGGTTCCATCAATGCCAAACGCTCACTATTTGGATTGATAAGAATGCTGCCTTCTCTATGCGGAGCGAGGTAGCCGTCTGACGAGAAGGCAAATCGTTCTGGAAGCTCCCTCCCTTGAGGAGCAGAAAACAGAAATCCATCCAGCTCATCTGCCAGAGGATTAAAGTCTAATCGTCCTGAAAAAGCAAGGGCAGTGACGATCTCCGGTGAGCCGATAAAAGAATGCGTTTCAGGATTTCCGTCATTCCTCTTCTTAAAATTTCTATTAAAGGAGGAAAGAATACTGTTTTTTCCACTTTGCTCCCGCTTCCATTGCCCGATGCAAGGGCCGCAGGCATTCGCCAGGACTTTTCCGCCAACAGCTTCAAAAATATTTAACCAGCCTTCTTTTTGTATCGTCTGATAAATCTGATTGGAACCAGGAGTGATCAAGAGAGGAACTTTCACCTTCATTCCCTGTTCATAAGCTTGCATGGCAATATCATATGCTTTTGAAAGGTCTTCATACGAAGAGTTGGTACAGCTACCAATCAAACAACTGCTCAATTCCAGAGGCCAGCCTTGTTCTCGCGCTTCTTTGGCTAGCGCATGAATATCTCTTCCCAGATCAGGTGTATGTGGTCCGACAATCTGAGGCTGCAGCGAAGAGAGATCAAGCACGATCAGCTCATCGAAGTAGCGCAGAGGATTTTGATAGACTTCTTCATCAGCCTGCAGATCCTGCTTGAAACTATCAGCAAATTCTGCAACAAATTCACGTTGCGTTGCCCGAAGATAGAGATCCGTTTTTTCATCGTAAGGGAATACAGAAGTTGTCGCTCCCACTTCCGCGCCCATATTGGCTATCGTTGCCCTTCCGGTAGCGCTGATCGAAGCTAGTCCTTCCCCAAAATATTCTATGACACAGCCTGTTCCACCTTTAACCGTCAATAATTCGGCCAATGTTAGGATGATATCTTTTGGCGCCGTCCAGCCAGATAAGGAGCCTTTCAGATGGACGCCGATAATTTTAGGCATCTTTCCCGGCCAACGCTCGCCAGCCATGACGTCAACGGCATCTGTTCCTCCTACACCTATAGCTGCCATGGCTAATCCTCCTGCATTGGGAGTATGAGAATCCGTTCCTATCATCAGCTGTCCAGGAACAGCATAATTTTCTAAGATAACTTGATGAATAATGCCAGAGCCAGGCTTCCAGAAGCCCATACCATACTTGTTGGCAGCGCTTTTGAGAAACTGATACACCTCATGATTTTCTACTTGCGCATCTCTTAAATCCTGATCAGCACCAGCAAAGGCTTGAATAAGATGGTCGCAATGGACTGTCGTGGGAACAGCAACGGCAGATCTTCCTGTGTTCATGAACTGAAGGATGGCCATCTGTGCTGTAGCATCCTGCATGGCTATCCTGTCAACGTGAAGAAGGAGGTCTGTCGTTCCTCTTATCGCTGATTTTTGTTCAGAGTGCACGACAGCAAGATCAGGGGCATGAGCAAAAAATATCTTTTCAGTGAAGGTTAAGGGATGGCCTAGTTTGCTTCTGCATCGCTGGACTGCCCGAGAATAGTTCTGATAGAACAGTTCAATCTCTTTTTTGTCAAGAAAAGACATAAGAAGAATAGAAAATAGCAGATATATAAATTTTGAGGATGAGAGAACGTATTTAGTTCGATAAAAAGAAAATAATGGCAGGTCGTAAAATCCAGCGAGGCTTGGGGTAAGAACAAGATGAAGACAAACTGTTTAAGCTTAAAGCCTCGCAACTAAGCTTGTTTGACAAGGCTCTTAATGGATTTTACCTCTTGACCTTGCCATAATTTTCAACCAAACTAAATACGTACGGATGAGAGAATCTTGCGGGGGTTTGGTTTTTCATTTAACAATACTTATAAAGACAATTTCACTCCTCAACTAAAGCTATGGAAATAAAAAAAGTAGGATATATCATCGGTGACGGGATAGGCATTGACATTACTCTTGTAGCGCTTAACGTGATTGATGCTGCTGTCCAGAAAGCATATTCTGGCAACAAAAAGATTGAATGGCAAGAGATTGTCGTTGGAGAAAAATCTGTTGCGCAAGGAAAAGAATTATTATCAGAAGAAGCATTACAGCAGATCAAAGACCTGAAGGTTGTACTGAAAGGCCCTTTGGAAACGCCGGTAGGAGGAGGACACCGAAGCTTAAATGTAACACTCCGGCAAAAATTAGATCTCTATGCTTGCGTTCGACCAGTACGCTATTTTCCGGGCGTGCCCAATCCCATGAAACACCCCGAGAAGCTAGATGTTGTTATCTTTCGGGAAAATACAGAAGATGTTTATGCAGGGATTGAGTGGAAGCAAGGATCTTCTGAGGCAAAGAAAGTGCTTGATTTTATGGCGCAAGAGATGGGAAAATGCATCGCTTTAGATTCAGGAATAGGAATAAAGCCCATCTCTATTACTGGAAGCAAACGATTAGTTCAAGCAGCTATCAAATATGCCCTTGCCAACAACAGAAAAATCGTTACTCTTGTCCATAAAGGCAACATCATGAAATTTACAGAAGGAGCATTTAAGGAATGGGGGTATGAAGTAGGAAAAGAATTTTCAGAAGTTGTTGAAGAAATTTCTTCAGGGGATAAGAGCGGAAAGATCATCCTGAATGACAGGATTGCTGACTCAATGTTCCAACAATTATTACTTCGTCCAGAAGAATATGATGTTTTAGCTACGACAAATCTTAATGGAGATTATCTTTCTGATGCCTGTGCTGCTCAAGTGGGAGGTTTAGGGATAGCACCGGGAGCAAATATCAATTATGAAACGGGAATGGCCATCTTTGAAGCAACGCATGGCACTGCTCCAAAATATGCCGGACAGGATAAAGTCAATCCCGGGAGCGTAATTCTTTCAGGAGCGATGATGCTCGAGCATCTAGGGTGGAAAGAAGCAGCGAAGGTAGTGGTCAAGGCGTTAGAAAAAACGATCCAGCAGAAGTTTGTCACGTATGATTTAGAGAGGCAGATGGAAGGGGCTACCTTAGTAAGCTGTTCTGATTTTGGAAAGAAGATTATAGGGAATATGTGAATGGATATTCTAGACGACCTTCAAGAGCTAGCAAGAGAGGTGGGTAGTAAAGATACTCTCCATCCTGCAGATCAAAAGCCATCAAGACTAAGGAAGGCAGCTATCATTACTGGAGGGATTATTCTTGCTCTCTTGATCGTTTCGCTGATAGCTGTCTCTTATCCCATCTCTGATATTATCAAAGGGCAATTAGAATCTGTCCCGTGGCAGGAAAACAAAATCATCCTAGAAAACTTTTCCATCTTTTTTGAAGGAGAGATGCAGAAACAATTATCTGATATTTATTTACGTGAACAAAAGGCAGAGTTCAGCGCTTGCTTAATAGGGGAGAAACAGGAAGAGAGATATCTCATCTCTTCGTTGTACTTGCCAAAACAGACGGCAACATTCAATCACGTTTCATTCGAGCCCTGCCGCGAGGACACTCTGATCATGCTCCATTCTCATCCTTACAAGAGCTGTTTAGCTTCTGAGACAGATCTGGAAACGTTGAAGAAAAGCAAGGAGTTCAATCAAGATATGCTGATGGTTATCATGTGCGAACCAGATAGATTTAGTGTTTATGAGTGATCTTTTTTTTACCTAATAGTGCTACCGAAGGTGCACAACGGAAGCAAAAACGTAAATTGCTGTGGGAGCCGGATAGGTTTAGTGTTTATAGATAGTAGTGTGTATCCCTTATTCAATCAAAATATTCCACATCATCAGAAGTGATCGTCGTTTCTGTGCCTCTCCTTTCTTCTTGCCTTATTCTCTTCTCCCGCTCTTCAAATGATTCTTCTTTCTTTGATGATTGTTTTGGGATTGAAAGGGGATTTTTCTGGGGAACAGGAGATAGTTTCTGTTCCTTACTTACCGCAGGCATCAGGGCCTTCATTTCCATCGCCTTATTGAAACTGATATTTCCACAGTTGGTGCAGCGGAAATAGGGGCCAAACTTCCCTGATTTCTGCTCCAGCCAGGAGCCACAGGTGCACTTGATCTCTTCTAATTTTGCTTCTCGATGATGGCGGCAAACTAATACCCCCGCTTCTGTCGTCTGCGTAGCTATGGAACCGCAGAAAGCACAAGAGTCCTGCTTGCTTTGACCGTATACTTTTTTCGCCCGAAACGCCATATATTCCTTTCACCACGCCTCTATATGTATTCTTCTCTACCTATTGAAATAGCCTATTGCCTGATGTGATGTCAATGAAGCTTTTTCTTTTACAGCAGACATTCCTCATCAAAAATAGTTTGTTAATAAATATTACTGATGGAATAAAAATGAATCCTTAACATGTTCTATAAGGTAAGCATCATCTAGTTTTCCCCGAACATAGGGCAAGACATCCCTGGGATGGAGGTGCATGATCTCTGGAATAAGGGAATAGATTGGATCATCTGATAGAACTTTATCATAACCTGCCTTTAAAAATTCGTGCTGTAATCCCCATACTTCTTGAAATCTATGTCTGGTCAGAGAAATACCTCTATCAACTCCAGTTAACTCTAGTTCTCTAGCGTCTATAGCTCCTTTTATGATATCATACAATAAAGATTTTGCGTCGCTCATTTTGAAAGAGGAAAAGTAAAAATCCCAGCATTGACAGCTTGACTATTCCGACGGAGCGACCATTGTTATTGAGGTGACTACTACCAATAACTCCATTGTTATGATTGTTAAGGAAAACCACGCGACCGCTATTTAGACACCAGTAAATAGTGTGAAATAATCTTTAGTTAATAATATTAACATAAAAATATTACAATATTACCCTATTAATATTAACTCGCGAAAAGTTTATAAATAATATTAATAAGATAATATTATCATGTCCCGAGAATTTTATGATAGGGCTAGTGAATTACTTCTGCTTACGGAGAAGTATGAACATCTAACTGAAGGTGTTTTATTAGTTATGTATGGTAGAAGAAGAGTTGGAAAAACAGAGCTGATTAAAGAATTTATGAGTGGATTGCAGCAAAAAGATAAGTTTTACTTTTATGTTGATATCAATGGAAAACAAGAGACTTTGAACTCTCTCTCTGCAGCAGTTCAAGAGCAGTTAGGAGAAACTATTATCTTTAAGGAGTTTAATGATTTTTTTGACTATCTTCAGGAGAAATCAAAATCTAGCAAATTCTTGCTCGTTATGGATGAATTCCAACGTTTTTCAGATACCGCCCCTGAATTTATTACTAAACTTCAAAACTATTGGGACTCTACATTAAGGCATAATAAGCTGATGATCATTTTGGTCGGTTCGTCCATAGGAATGATGCAGAGAATAACTGAAAGCAGAACCGGAGCGCTTCATGGCAGAGCTGTAAGGATAAAAATATCTCCCTTTAGGTACATTGATTTTAGGTTGATGTTCAAAGAGCTAAATGAAAGTGAAAAAATTGAACGTTGGGCTATATTCGGCGGAACTCCTTATTACTTAAGCAAGACTAAGAGATTTGATAATAATCTTTTGGCCATTTCAGAATTAGTATTAAAAAAAGGGGGTGAGTTAGCCGAAGAACCTCGTACTTTGATGGAATCAGAGAATGTCCGTGTTTATGTACAATATAATTCCATCCTGCATTCCCTTGCTTCTGGCAAAGAAACTTTAAAAGAGATCAGTGACTTTACTAAGATCATCCTTACCACCCTTCCAGCCTATGTCCAGCGGCTAGATGAACTATTAGATTTAGTGACAAGATATGACCCCGTTCTAGGTAAAGAAAGATTAGGGAGATATAGGATTAAAGATAATTTTTTCAAGTTTTGGTATAAATTCATATTTCCAAATCAGACAGCTTTGAATCTAGGAAATGATAAGCTTGTTTTAAAGAAGATTGAAAGCGAATTGAATAGTTATGTTGGAAGAGTTTTTGAAGATATAATCAAAGAGCTTTTAATATTGTATTTAAACAAGAAGATAAAGAGTACACTAATTAACTTTGAAAATATTGGCAGTTGGTGGGATCGACATGGTCATGAGATTGATATCGTGGCTTATAATGAGAAAGAAAAGAAACTGTTGGTAGGAGAAGTTAAGTGGACGAATAAGCCTACGGATATTGATGTCCTCTATGATTTAATAGAAAAGTCTAAGCTTATTAATTATGGCGGCAAATATCAGTATATATTAGTTTCAAAAAATGGATTTACTGACAAGTGTTTAGAAAAGATGAAGGAAATAAATGTATTGCATTTAAATCTTAATGAGATTACTGGCTTATTTGAGCAGATATCATAAAAATGCGTGAAACCGTCTCACCTCGCACTAAAGTGCGAGGTTTGAACGGAGACGGTTCAAGAAATAGGACGACGATCCTATTTCTGAACAAAAATGAAATCGCAGTTTCATTTTTTGTTTCTGAACTACGCATTTTTAGGATGCTAAAAATTTCGCCATAAATGGCGAGGTTTTATACCTGACAAAATTTTTTTCATAATCTAAAATTATGCAGTGTTTAATTTTGGTCAACCAGAATTCTTAAACTTAGGGAATACCTAAATTCCCCCTAAAAATGGGGCGCTTTGTTAGAGGCTGAAGTCTCCGCCTCGAAATAGCCCATTTTAGGGGTGGGCACTTCGTTAGAATGAAACTCCCAACCGCAGCAGAGCTGCGGGGTATCTTCGTTAAAACTCGTGGAGAGTTAGCTGGTTCGTGTCTTGACCTTGGCTAAGAACGTATTTCTTTATCGCATCAAGACCTTTTCCA
>Ga0209542_10017330_pt1 | contig 11816 bp, 12 predicted proteins | sample RifCSPhighO2_01_FD_184028 | JGI IMG/M metagenome (GOLD analysis project Ga0209542, IMG submission 184028) | Soil microbial communities from Rifle, Colorado - Rifle CSP2_plank highO2_0.1 (SPAdes) (version 2) | ecosystem: Environmental > Terrestrial > Deep subsurface > Rock core/Sediment ...
CGCCATGGCTGTTTTTCTTCCAGGTTGATTATTAATCTTTTCGGTTTTTCATACATGTCTGAGTGCACTTTGTTCCATAATTTTATAAACGGCTAAGTATTAAAGGAGATTATGCCGAAGAAAAAGGGTGTGAAGAAGGTCGTCCACAAGAAGGCAGCCCATAAGTCCGCTCCTACGAAAGAGCAGCCAGAAGCTCCCGCGTCAGATTCTCTTGCTCCGATTGCTGTTCGTGATTCTCCAAAAGAGTTTGTGCAGGAGCGAACTTCTGCTGCGGTGCAGGAAGCTCCAAAAGAAGACTCAATCGAACCTCAAAAGGAAGAATCTCAAGAAGAGCCTGTGGAAGAAGCTCATGATGAAGAAAAGCCGGGCGAAGCAAAAGACGTCCTTATCGGTGACGCTATCGAAGCAGGCTGGAATGGTGTTCGTTCAAATCTCAAATTTTTTGTCGGTGCGTTTTTGTTCTGGGCGGCTGTATCTCTTATTGAAGTGTTCGCAAAAGGCGCAGCTACAAAACTTTTGGTCGGCATTTTTCAACTAGGTCTCTCGCTCGGCTATCTCAAAGTCGCGCTTGATGTCGCGGATAAGAAAAAGCCAGAGTTTAAGGAATTATTCTCTTGTTTCGCGCTGCTGCCAAAATATATCGCGGCAGCCATAGTTTACGTTCTCACGGTTCTCGCGGGTCTTGTGCTTCTTATAATTCCAGGTATTATTTGGATGATTGATTTTGGATTGCACCCGTTCGCGATAGTTAGCGAACGCTTAGGTCCTATCGCTGCATTAAGAAAGAGTTCAGCTCTAACTGAGGGAGTCATTCTCAAGCTGTTTGTATTCATCTTAGCCATAATCGGAATCAATTTGCTAGGCTCAATTCCTGCAGGTCTTGGCCTCATTCTAACGGTGCCTCTTAGCGCGATTGCCGCTGCGCACGTGTACCGCCAACTAGAGAAGTCAGCACAATAAAGCATTTATACGATTTCTTTACTGCTTCTGATGAGGTGTTTTTATGAAACAATATGGACCGTTTGCGTTAAGGATTGGTGTCGGCGGCATTTTCGTCGTAGCAGGTACGATGAAGCTTCTCGATCCGAGTATGGTTGTAGGGATGCTCGGTGGGCTTGGTTTTCCGGCTCCCGGATTGTGGACTTGGCTTTTAATCCTGACAGAATTGCTTGGCGGAGCCGCTGTTTTGACTGGTTTCCACTTGAAGTATTCGACTGCTCCGTTGATGGTCGTTTTAATAGTGGCAATTGTCGTGACTGCGATGGGCGGACAAGCGATGATGGCGCTAAAAGACGTCGTAATACTGTCTGGCTTAGTTTCGCTCTATCTTTCTGGGTCCGGCACGCTAGCTTTAAGCAAAGATTGATTTTTTATTTTTAGTATTTTATTTCTGGTTCTTATCAAATCGACTTGATAATGGTCTTTCAAGACCGTATGATTTAAAATTCAATGGTTCGTGCGTTTGTTATTAACTTGTTATTTGATAATTAAAAAGAATTAGAAAAATAAAAAAGTAATAAAAAATTAAATGAACAGCGGCGCTAAAACCAGCGCTAGTGTGCCGAGCAGTTTTATCAGCACGTGCAGGCTCGGGCCTGCTGTGTCTTTGAATGGGTCGCCGACAGTATCGCCGGTGACTGCTGCTTGGTGGCTTGGTGAGCCTTTGCCGCCTTCTGATTCTATGTGTTTCTTGGCGTTATCCCAAGCTCCGCCGCCGGTGTTCAGCACGAGCGCCATTAAGATGCCCGCGATTGTGCCGACCATGAGGAAGCCTGCGATTGCTTCAGCGCCTAGTAACAAACCCACAAGCACGGTCGTAACGACTACAAGAAGGCCTGGGAGCATCATTTCGCGAAGCGCTGCTTTGGTGCAGATGTCTACGCATTTTGCGTAGTCTGGTTTTGATGTGCCTTCCATTAGTCCGCGTATGCTTTTGAATTGTCTGCGGACTTCATTGACTACTTCGTGCGCGGCGTCTCCGACTGAGCGAATCGCCATGCTGCTGAACAAAAAGACAAGCATTGCGCCGATGAATGCGCCTACGAAGACGTTGATGTTGGTGAGATTCACAACGCGGCCCGATTCTCCGACAATTTTCACGATTTCGTCTTGGTATGCGCTAAACAGGAGGAATGCTGCGAGTGCGGCGCTTCCGATTGCGTAACCTTTGGTCAAAGCTTTAGTTGTGTTTCCTGCGGTATCGAGCTTGTCTGTTCGCTTGCGTACTGCTGCTGGCGCGTGGGAGAATTCTGCAATTCCTCCCGCGTTATCAGTGATTGGTCCGAAGTTGTCCATTGCGAGGATGTATGCTGCGGTTGATAGCATGCCTATTGTCGCAACCGCGGTGCCGTAGATGCCTCCGTGGTCGATTCCTGTTCGCATGCCGAAGTAATAGCTAAGGAGTAATGCGCCGCTGAGTACAAGGACGGGGGCTGCTGTGCATTCTAGTGCCATTGCGAAGCCGTGGATGATGTTTGTCGCGTGTCCTGTTTCGCATGCTTTTACGATTTTCTTAACTGGTCTGTATGCTGACTCTGTGTAGTATATTGTGATTAAGACGATTAATATGCTGGTCACAATGCCCACAAGGCCTGCGTAGAAGAGCCAAATCGAGCCGAGCATTTTCATGGTTATATAGTAGAATGCTCCTGTTGCGAGTATTGACGTCACTGCATAACCTTTGATGAGTGCGCCCATAATGCTGCCTGTCTCGCGAACCTTGACGACAAAGACGCCGATCATGCTTGCGAGCATGCCAATTGCCATCACGATGAGGGGGAAGAGGAGCCCGTTAGTGCCAAATACGGGGTACAATGCGACTCCGATAATCATTGCTCCAATGTTTTCCGCGGCGGTGCTTTCGAAGATGTCTGCGCCTCGTCCTGCGCAGTCGCCTACGTTGTCGCCGACTAAATCTGCGATGACTGCTGGGTTGCGCGGGTCGTCTTCTGGGATGTTTTTCTCAATCTTGCCTACTAGGTCTGCGCCGACATCTGCTGCTTTAGTGTAGATGCCTCCGCCAAGTTGGGCAAATAGTGCGACAAATGATGCGCCAAAGCCGTACCCTACGATCAGGAAGGGGATTTCTTTTGGGTCAACGCCCATTGCTTGGAAGATTGTGTAAAGCGTTGCGATTCCAAGGAGGCTAAGTGACACGATAAATAGGCCGCTTACAAGTCCTGCGCGAAGCGCGGGCTTTAATGAATCGTTTAAGCTTTTTTGTGCGCCTGCGGTTACACGCACGTTTGCGCGAACAGCTATCCACATGCTTAGGATGCCTGCTGCTGCGGAACATATCGCTCCGAATAAGAATGCGAGCGAGGTGTTAAAACCAAGCGCCTGTTGTCCGATTAAGTAGTATACGACATATATGATTACTGCAAGTACTAAGCTCAGTATTCCAATTGTGGTATATTGGCGTTTCATGAACGCGTTCGCTCCCACGCGGATAGCTTCAGCAATTTCCTGCATTTGCTTATTGCCTGATGGCATTGCGAGAACGCCTCGCATAATCCATAACGCTACAAGAATAGATATTATACTGATAGTCCATACGATCCAAATCATATTAACAACCCCCAATTGTTATTTGCTCTGCTAGATGAGGGTGGTTTAAAAAAGTTGCTATCTTGTGAGTAAAGGGTGTTTGACGAATGATTACGATACGAGCAATATTTATATACTGGTGTGCTCTAATTTGTGCAAGGTGATCTGTATGAATAACGTAAAAACAATCGCAGTTTTATTTTTTGGAATGATGTTGATGCTTACGACAGCTTTGATGTCGTTTGCAAATGACGTTCCGGAATTTACTCGTGTGCTTATAACTCCGCATAGTGATGCTTCGAATGTTCGCGCATTGGTTGGCATTCATCATGAATTCGGAAGAAGTTTCTCAGCTGATGTTCGTCCTGAGCAGGTTTCAAGGCTAAAAAAGGAAGCTGCGGTTGAAGAGCTTCCAGCATATCACATTTTAGGCAAGCCAAGCTCTAATGTTAGGACGTGCACGCCAAGTTCAAGAACTCCTTGGGGCGTTTCTAGGGTGAATGGCGGTTCAGGTGGTGCTGGCGTTAAAGTCGCAGTGCTTGATACTGGTGTGAATTCCCATCGTGATTTGAAAGTTTCATTGTGCAAGGACGCGACGCGTTCTGGCATTCAGAATGGCTGCAAGGATGGCAATGGCCATGGAACCCATGTTGCAGGAACAATCGCAGCTAACGGCGGTTCTGACAATTTAGGAATATTCGGTGTAGCTCCAGAGGCGACTCTTTTGGCGGTGAAAGTTTGCGGTTCAAGCGGCAGCTGCTGGTCTGATGATATCGCGGCAGCTATTCGTTACGCTTCAGATCAGGGCGCGAATATAATTTCAATGAGTCTCGGGTCAGATGCTGAGAACAGCTTGATTCGCGATGCGATAGATTATGCAGTTTCAAAGGGCGTTCTTATTGTCGCAGCGGCAGGAAACGATGGTCCTGATTTCGGCTCGATAGATTATCCGGGTGCGAATCCGAATGTCGTAGCTGTCGCAGCAATTGATGTGAACAATAATGTCGCAAGCTGGAGCAGCAGAGGCGTGAATGACGGCGACTTCACTATCGAAGCGCGAGAAGTTGAGCTCTCAGCCCCAGGCGTTTCTGTAGAATCGACTTGGAACAATGGATGCTACAACACTATAAGCGGAACGTCGATGGCAACGCCTCACGTGTCTGGTCTTGCGGCAAAGCTTTGGCAGGGCAGTGCATCTGCGACTAGAACGTACTTGCATGAGCTTGCAATGCTGAACGATCTTGACGCTGCCGGTGATGATCCTGCGGCAGGTTTCGGCTTGCCGGTAGCCCCTTAGTTTTTTTCTTTTTTATATTTTCTATTCTATATCCCTAATCATAACAATCGTTTTAAAGTGAAAGCGAGCGTCTTTTTCTTATGGCTTGGTCAAAAGAGGAATTAGGCGAGCTGTTAGGTGAATTGAAGAAGAACTATTCTTCGGTAGAGCTTTCTAAATCGCTCGGACTAGAAGGTGTTCTCTCTGAGCGGTCTTGTTTGTCCGACACTGCGATTTTAAGGCACATACGTGAAGGTTCTGTGGTGATAGACCCGTTCAAGCGTGAGAATCTTGCCACATCTAGTTATGATGTGACTTTGGGCCAGTATTTTTATCGTGAGGTGAAACCAGGCCACGCGGATAGGCGTGTTCTTAATCCGTACGATGAACGTCACGTTAGGACTATTTGGCAGCTTCATGAAGCGCAGACTTTGCGAACCGAAGCAAAAAATGCGAATTGGTCTGATGCATTCGGGGATAATATCTCACCAGAGGATAGTGTGATTTTGATAAGTCCAGGGGAGACTATTCTTGCACATACTGATGAATATATTGGGGGAAAGATTGATGTTACTACGATGATGAAGGCGCGTTCATCGATGGGTCGTAACTTCATAGCGGTATGCAAGTGCGCGGGTTGGGGCGATGTGGGCTATATCAATCGTTGGACGATGGAGATAACAAATAACTCTCAGCATTATACTATTCCGCTTGTCGTTGGGAGAAGAATCGCGCAGATTGTGTTTTTTGGCGTAGAACCCATTCAGCAAAAAGATTATTCCAATGCGGGAGGGAAATATCAAGTGTCAGAATCGCTAGGTGAGCTCAAGGCGAAATGGACTCCTGAGGCTATGCTTCCAAAGATGTGGAAAGATAGGGAAGTTAGGGGCAAATAGTGCAACACTGTTGCATTTTTGGTTGTAATAACCATTTAATGGAGTGCAAGGCTCAGGTTGCTGAGCTAAAGAGGTGACGATTATGACTACTGGAACTTTGGTGCCAATGCAGGGAAGAAGAGAATATACTGAGCCCGAGCAGGTCGTGCTAAATCATTTTTTCACGAATACCGACCGTAATGTTTATTGTCCGACTGGGAATATGCCTTTTCCGGTTTGGGCACATTTGGTTGGCCAATACAGCAGGTCCGATCTGACGATGCGTGAACGTTTCTTGGAAGTTTTTGATAGCATGAAAAAGAAGGTCGAGAAGAAAGAGTGGCCTGCAGAAAAAATGGTCACTGTTGAGCAGGCAGCTGATGCGATCCAACAAAGCAAGCTTGCAGTGCTCGATTACTTTTTCACTGTTTCAGAGGATTTTCTTAGCAAGTGGGGCGTCAAGTTCGGCCATAAGTCGCTAAAAGACGCTGACAAGCTTCGCGTTGCGATGGAGGGCGTAAGCCAGGTGGCTACGAATTTCATCCAGATGCCTGACCCCGAGCTTGGTGATTATCAGGAGAAGAGCACAAGGTATGTTCCGTTCAACGATATCGCAGTCATTATTCCTCCTCGCTTGCAAAGTTCGAGATTTGGCGCGTCTATAGCGGCAAACAATGATGAATTGATGAGCGCTTACAAAAGATGGGAGCCTGTTGTGCGCGGCTGGCTTGAAGCGAATGTCCTTGATCGTTCAAAGTTCAAAGGGCAGGTCGCATACAAGCAGACTCTTAATGCCGCGACGTTCGATATCATGCGTTATTTCCTGCCGATGGGTTCGACGACCGCGATGGGCGCAACGTGGCCGACAAGAACTGCTGAGAGCCATGTGTCACAGATGCTAAGCCACGAACTTGAAGAAGTGCGGGTCATAGGCTCTGCTATTCTTGAAGAGGGTATCAAGGTGACGCCCGGCCTTCTAAAACACGTGCAGCAAAATGATTATTTCAGTAATGCGACGCAGGGTCTTTTCAATTTGGCGTCTTTTGCTCTTCGAGCGCCAGAGACGGAATATCATCGCGGCGACAGAGCGGTCCAGCGTGTCAAGTTGATAGAGCATACTCCTGGTCTTGAGGATTTGCTTCTTACTGGCATATTTTATGAATTTGGCAACGGCATTTCTTTCGAAGGCATTCGCTCGCAGGTTAGCGGTTTTACCAGTGAGCAAAAAGATGAAGTGTTCAAAACGTATCTTGAGAAAAGAGGCGAGCACGATTTGATGCTAAGGGGCACGAAACTCGGCCGTTTCCTTTTCGAGTTTGTTATGGACAACGGCGCTTGGCGTGATGTGAAGCGTCAGCGCGTTGGAACCCAGCTAAAACAGGAGATAACTGCGGATTTGGGCTTTGCCTATCCTGAGTTTGTAGAAGATGCTAAGGGTCTTGAAGAAATTAAGAAAGATTATGAGCGTTTGATGGAGCAAACAAGTGCGCTGCATCGTGAAGTAAGAAATGAGTTCCCACATGATGCCTGTTACATCCCTGCAATGGGGCATTTGGGCAGAAGCATTTATGAGTTCCATCCAAGGCAGGCGCAGTATGTCATAGAGCTTAGGACTCCTGAGCCAGGTCACACATCTTATAAGACTCTATTCCGCGACGTTTATCGCGAGATTGAGCGTGTGCTTCCAAGATTCGCGAAATACATTCGTCCTGTGATGGCGGATTCTTCGATGGGAAGGCAAAAAGCCGAGGAGCGCGCGGAAGAAAAGCAAAAGCGCCAGCTCGATGAAGATAAGAGGGCTTCCAATGAATGAGTCGAGTCGTCCAATGCGCGGCTATTTCATAGTTTTCGACGGCCCTGATAAGTGTGGTAAAAGCACTCAGCACAGGCTCTTGTGCGATTATTTGTTCGATCACCCTGCGGACACAAATAAGTTTATCCAGGTTCTGCGAGGCCGTGAGCCGCACAACACTCCGCAGGGTCTTGAGATTAGGAGGCGTCTTGAGAATCGAGAGTTCGATAATGAAACTTTTTTCGAGCTTTTCGTTGGTGATAGAAAAACGCACGTGCAGAATACTATTTTGCCCAACATGAACGCTGGAACGATTGTCGCGCTCGATAGATATTATTTTGCGACTTGGGCTTACCAGGTATCCAACGGAGTCTCAAAAGAGAGGTTTTGGCAAGCGCACAAAGGTATGCCTGTGCCAGACATAACTTTCTTTATAGACACTCCTGCTGACGTACGATTAAAGCGCATGGGTCTTTGCGGAGATGGGTTCGATACTAAATATGAGCTGCAAAAACGTTTGGATGGAATCTATAAAGATATGGTTGGTGAGTTTAAAGACCACAATATTCACATGATCAATGGCAATCGTCCACCAACAGCGGTATTCGAAGACATCAAAAAATACATTGACGCTCTTATTTTTCCGCAGGTGAAACAATGAGCGGCTTGAAGCACATAATCGGAGCGGACCAGTTTATTGACGATCCGGGTTCTATGAATGAGATTTTTGGTTACGCCGATTATTATAAGCGGGGCAATAGGTGGCTATGCTCGGACAATCCTTTGATGGGTCACGTTGTGTACAGCGTTTTCTATGAGCCCAGTACGAGGACGCGCTTTAGTTTCGAGACTTCTGTTCACAAGCTCGCAGGAAGCGTGGTTAGTTCGGAGAGCGCCGCAAGTTTCTCATCCGGTGTTAAGGGCGAATCGCTAAAGCACACGATCCGTGTGCTTGATTCATATGGTCCTTTCGCGATTGTTTTGCGTCATAAAGAGAAAGGCAGCGCGGCAAAAGCGGTTGAATATCTTCCTATGAATTCATTGACTTCGATAATAAATGCGGGCGATGGCGATGGTGAGCATCCAACGCAGGCATTGCTCGATATTTACACTATTGACCGGGATTTGGGCGGAGCCGATGGCAAAGTGGGAGCGATCGTTGGTGATTTATTGCACGGTCGAACCGTTCATTCGCTTGTCAAGATGCTTTCCATTTACAAAGGGTTGAAGCTTTATTTGGTCGCGCCGAAAATCATCCAGATACCTGATGGATATCTTTCACGTTTCATTGCTGGCAGGGGAAATTCGATTGTGAGGGCAGAGTCTCTGGCCGAAATTCCCGCAGGAGATGTCGATTTCTTTTATCAGACTCGCTTCCAGGAAGAGAGATATGAAGATAAGGAAATAACGAAGCGGGTGAGTTCCTTAAAGCCGACGTGCCGCATGGATGCGAAATTCATCGAGCGTGTCAAACCATCCGCTAAAATTCTTCATCCGCTTCCAATTGATGGCAGAATCTCGCAGCTTCAAGAGGTCGCTGACGAAATAGACGACGATCCAAGAATGCACTATATTCCGCAGGCGGGCAACGGTCTTGTGCTTCGAATGGGGCTGTTCAAATATCTTGCTGAAGGGAAAAAACACGGCCGGTTCTACCCCAAACCTTTATAAAAAGAGTTTCCACAGTGTGCTTATGCGCATCACTTGGCTTGGGCATTCTTCGGTTAAGATTCAGACTGGTTCTGATACTATTTACATTGATCCTTATGCTGGAGAAAATGAGTGGTACACGCCAGCGACCATTGTGCTTATTTCAAAATTTCATTTTGATCATTGTAATATGGAGAAGGTGCGAAAAATTTCGACTGATGAGACTCTTCGTATAGGCACAAAAGAGACAGCTAAGAATCTATTTCCCTGTTCAGTCCTTGTTCCGGGGCAGAGTATTTTGCACGGCGATGTTGAGATAGTGGGTACTAAGGTTATCAATCCCCATTCAGATGTCGCGCGTCATGGAGTTGAAGAAGAAGGTATGGGTTTTGTGGTTATCGCAGAGAAAAAGAAGGTTTTTTTCATGGGCGATTCTGATTATTATCCCGCGCTTGGTGAAATTCGTCCTGATGTTTTGTTCGTTTCAGTTGGAGGCACATTCACTTCTGAAGCAAAAGAGGCAGCGTCCATAGCTAACGCGATAGGTCCTAAGCTTGCGATTCCTATACATTGGGGCGCCATGACGGGATCCAAAGATTCCGCTGAATTGTTTTCCGAGCTTGCAAAAGTTTCTGTAAGAATCCTTGATCAGGGGGAGAGTGTTGACGTATGAAACCGTTGGGCGGCCAAGCGCTGATAGAGGGGGTCATGATAAAATCGCCGGATAGCGTTTCCATGGCGGCAAGGACTCCTGACAAGAAGATTGTTTGCGTGAAGCATAAGCACGTTTCGCTTAGTCAAAGATACAGAATTCTGGGCTTTCCACTCATTCGCGGAGTCGTTCAGTTGAGCGAGATGCTTGTCATAGGCATTCGCGCGATAACTTGGAGCGCGAACATGCAGGGAGAGGAGGAAGAGCTTGGCCCTCTTGAGTGGGCATTGACATTTGGTTTCGCATTGTTGCTCACGATAGGTCTTTTCATCGTGCTTCCTTATTATCTATCAAAGCTTGTTTTTGATCCTACGACTATCTCGTTTGGAATATTGGATGGTGTTTTGCGCCTAGTTGTGTTCGTGCTTTATCTATTCGCTATAGGTTTTATGTCGGACGTGCGAAGGATGTTCGAGTACCACGGCGCAGAGCATATGGCTGTGCATTGTTATGAGAACAAGCTTGACCTTACGGTTAAGAATGTGAAGAAGTTCCCTCCTGAGCACCCGCGGTGCGGAACGAGCTTGTTGTTTTTCGTCGTCGCTGTCAGCATAGTTTTCTTCTCGCTGATTAGAACGCAGTATTGGTACATCAACGTGCCTGCAAGAATATTTCTCATCCCGGTTGTGGCAGGAATATCTTATGAGCTTTTGAAGGCGAGCGCGAAGTTCAAAGTTCTAAAATTCCTGACTTATCCTGGTATTTGGATACAAAAGTTGACGACACGGCAGCCTGATGCTTCGCAAGTTGAGGTCGCGATAGCTGCGGTGAACAAGGCAAAATGAGCTTGAAAAAAGCTTTGGGCATTATTGGAATTATGATCGCGATAGCGCTTCTTATCTTGGCCGGTTTGACAGTCATTACGCTCAGACTGTTTTGGCTGGGACTTATTTTGCTCGCGGCGCTTGCATATGTCATCATTCCGCGTTTGCCAGATTGAGTTTTTTCGCGAGTTCCTGCGCTTCAGCTAGCTGTTCGTTCGTGCCTATGTCTAAAATGTGCGCGCTTTTCTCAAAGGTGAATATCATTCCTTGTTCTATCAAGTTTTGAATAGCATCAGGTAGCCATTTTTCATCATTTTTTCCAAAAGGCACTTGCCTGCAAGCATCGAATATGTCGTGTGGAAGAAGGTAAACGCTAAAATTCGCGAGATTTGTAGGGGGATTTTCAGGTTTTTCTATTATTCGCGTGACTCTTCTGCCTGAAGTTTCAAGTATTCCATATCGCCTTCCATCTTCAACTTCCCTGCAGGTGAATACGCCGTCTGAATCGTGTTCAAGAAGACGTGAGAGCAGGTCCGTTTCAAACAGCGAATCGCATGCCAACGTTATGAATTTTTCATCAGTTATGTGCGGTTCTGCGCAAAGAAGCGCTGGTGCCGATCCATTTATCTTCTCTTGTTCGGCGTACTTTATCTTGATTCCGTGTCGTTCGTTTCCAATAGCAGCTATTATTTTATCTTTGAGATAATGGACAACAATTACTGCTTCAGTTACTCCTGCAAAGCTCAGCTGTTCAAGAATGATGTCGAGCATCGCCCGTCCGTTTATTGGCACGAGCGCCTTGGGAATAGTGTCTGTTAAGGGCGCAAGGCGCGTACCTCTTCCTGCAGCTAGTATGACTTTAAAATAATTATGAATGTGTCGTTTATTTTATCAATTTCAAGCGAATATTGCGCAATATGTTGACTCAGAATCATATAATGCGCTGTTACGAAGAGGGGTTGACTCTTCATTTGCTAAAAAGGCATGTTCCGCAGATATGTCTTCCTTCAAGATGTTTATCGAAAGGATATTTTGAGGTGTGCAAGGCAGTAGTGATTCTCCCTCATGTTGAATCTTTCGATGATTTGGCGGTGACAGTGCTTCATGAACTAATCCACGCAAGGGATGATTTTTTGAGCTATTATTCGCGCAAGAGATTTGGCGTTGCTGATGACAGATTGGAACGTCTTGTCGATGAGGA
>Ga0209542_10017332_pt1 | contig 11815 bp, 8 predicted proteins | sample RifCSPhighO2_01_FD_184028 | JGI IMG/M metagenome (GOLD analysis project Ga0209542, IMG submission 184028) | Soil microbial communities from Rifle, Colorado - Rifle CSP2_plank highO2_0.1 (SPAdes) (version 2) | ecosystem: Environmental > Terrestrial > Deep subsurface > Rock core/Sediment ...
CCTGCGTCTACGTGACCAGTCGTCATCAAGTTAATGTGAGGTTTTGTTGCCATTCGTACACCTAAATTTTTATAGAAATAATTAAACTGCAATGCTTAAATACGTTTTTGTTTCTTGTTGATGAACGCGTCTCGCCTTGAGAAATTAAATAATCTGTACAATTAACACTCTCTTCTGCTCTGAGTCTCAATGTAATTTTGAAATTATTTGTTCTATTTAAACCACAATTAATACATTCTGTTGTATTAGTAACATATAATAATGGCGTTGATGTATCAACATAAATTGATTGTTGCTTAATTTCTTCTCTATTTTTATATAAGTCTTCAGAATAGAATCTCAGCAAATATGTTCCGTCTTGAGTTATTGAAGAACTGAAATCTCTAATCGGGTTAATAATTATATCTGATTCTGTAGGTCCTTTAGGAATGAAATTGTGACATTCGTTTATTCCAACACAATAATAAAAGTTAGATATCCTTTCGCTTGTTGAAAATAATAAATCGTTTTGTTCGTCTAAAGGATTTTTGTTGAGAAAAGTAAAATTGAATTCTGGAGTTGTCGATGGAGGAACATTATCTTTTTCACAATCTAAGTTTAATCCAGAACTAACTAAACTAGAAACTGTACAATCTGCGCGTCTATCTCCATCGGCATCTTTATAGCACGCATTCTGGAATGGATCCCAATAACAAGTTCCTAAGCCGCACGCGTCATCGGAATAAATAAATGTGCCATTCATTATAGTAAAGCTTTGTGATACGCCAGTTGCATTCGAACATGATTGTCTTGTTTTATATTGATTACAATAATCTGTTCCGTTCATTTTACAAGTTTCACATGAATCAGATTGTTCATAACAAAATCCTAAACTAGAACAAATGTTTTGATTGCAATTTGTGTTAAAGAATAACTCACCATTGTTAGAACATAAATCACAATTTGTTGATCTTATTAAATCATCTATTAAAGAAGATTCTTTAAGAGCCCTTTTCATATCAGATCTTTGATCTGCATCAAAACAAACACCTTTTCCTAAATCTTCATATTCATTATATCCCCATTCGCAATTTGATGGAATTCCGCATCTATTATTTGAGCAAGCATGTTCTGATTTGTGCAAACCACAATCATAGTTTTCATCCGTTGAAATAGGACATAAATAACAAAAATCTACAGGAACTGTCGATGTATCCATATAACATCCTTTTGCATATGATTGAGTTGTTGCCTCATATGAACACAACACATCATTAAATAATAATCCCAAAAATGGAATTGATAAGTCATAACCACATTGAGATTGTTGCAAACATTTGGTTTCTCCATTTTCATATGGCCCAGAACAATACCAATTTTGCCCATGGAAAGCACAATCTGGAAAATAAGTATCGTCAACATCATCACTTAGTATGTTATTTTCATCACAAATTCTTCTTAATCTATTATCAACACAAAATTCTTTGTTATTACAACTATTTTCACATTGTGCATTTCCTGTAAAAAATTCGTTTGAGAAAGTTTTATCACTATATCTTTGCTGGCCTCTATCATCATAGAATGCTTTTATTGAAAAGACCATATTAGAATCCCAAGATAAATTATTAATTGCGAAGTTATTTTTAGTGCCATCAACAATAAATGTTTCGCCATTTTCTTCGTTTATTATTATAAAACTAGTAACACCTTCCTCATTTTCACAGAAATCATTTTCCCACGAAAGTTTGACAGAATCTTCGCACTTCACATTTTCAAAATTCAATTCTGGAACTTTGGGCGATGATGGGAAATCACAAACTTCTGATGACAAAGACATTTGTATGTTTAATTCAAAAACTTGTCTTGGTCCTAATTGACTTGATCTTATTGTTCTAACTTCATCATTATATATTGGACTTCTTCTAAAAATCACATTATGATCTTGAGAAGGGTTTGCATAAATTTCATATTCTCCGTTTGCATTACTTATTGCTGACGGAGAATCAAATGTTGAGGAGTCAATATAAACAGAAGCTTCCAAAGGATTTCTTGTTTGTGCATCTGTAATAATTCCTTTAATAATAGAATAATTCAAAAATGTACAGGGGACATCGGATACGAAAGGGCCTGATGAAGATTCGCAACAGAACTCCCCTGCGACATTTTGAATTGAATATGATTGTGCTATACTAGGATTTATTGTAACATCTAAATTATTGCATGAACAAACTTGATTTACATTCATGGGAGTTAGTTCTTGATTTGTAGGACAATTTTGTATTTGTAAGCAAACATTATTACAAGCTGTGCCTTGACAAGATGGAGAAGAATATCTAGCTGTTTGTGGCTGGCATTGAAAAGTATATTCACAACAATTTGGAGAATATGTCGGCGGTATTGATGTATTTGTAGTTGGTGCGACTGGTGGTGTGGGAATAACTGGAGTAGTGGGCGGAGGGGTTGTTGTATTTGTTGTTGGAGTAGTTGGTTGAGAAGAATATTGTGAACATTGTTGAGGACTTATGAAAGGAATTAATTGATGCGAAAGTGAACCACAAAATGAGTCACAAAAAGAATTGCTTGTAGATTTATCGTTTTGTAAGTAAGGAAATGCACCAGGAGTACTAGGATTACACACACAACATCCGCATTCTTGAATTTCCCTACAATTTGCTACATCTGAACGATAATCTCCTTGGCATTCTGATTGAGGAACTGTATTACAAGTAATATCATTAAAAGAGCCATAAATGGGTTGGTTATTTATGCAACAACCTGCAGAAACAAAATTCGAGATAACTGGAACTAACAAAATCCCAATTAAACTCATCCACAACATCTTATGCGAAATTGTTGTGGATTCGTAACATACGTTCATAAATCTCTTTAAAATGTTAGTTATGAACGTATGTAAAACTAACAATACTAACTTTAACTTCATCTATTCGGCCCTCTCATATACTAATTGAAAAAGAGCGAAGTTAGGTTTATATCCTTTTTGGTTAAAAAAGGGCTCTATCTGAAATCGGAGTGATTTTTATGATATGTAAAAAAATAGCTTACAGCCTTACTCCAAAATTCACTTTCTTCATAACTTGCTATTTTAATAAAATTATTAACTTGAATCTTAACATATTTTCAAAATCGAAAAATGCTTTTTGACGAAGTCATCAAAAAAGAAAGTTAGACAATGATCGAATATTGAAAATGCAATAAAACATAAAATAAATTAGCCCGTAATATGAATCCTCAAAACCTGCCAATCTTCTTTCTCTCCATCAGAGACTTTTATTGTAACTTCATGCTCTCCAACATCCAATATATCTAGAAATGTTTTTGCTTCTTTTTGCGAAGATTCATACAAAGAGGAACTCATAAATCTGTCAGAAGCCCAACCCGAATAAGTATAAATTATATTGTCTTCGTTTGCATCAAACGCTTCTGGATTCAATATCAGATCTTGATTCCACTGAATCTCTATATCATAATTGTTTGAAGGATTTATACTAAAATAATTCAAAACTGGCGGAATATTGTGGCGCGCAAATTTGTAAGATATAGAATTACTATTTAAAATAGATTTGGCGTCTGAAACTACTACAATATCTTCATTATTTTTTACACTCCTTAAAACTTGGACATTAAGGCCTTGCAAGTATTGAGGCAAATTTATGTAATCTTCGTCAATTCTGAAATTTGGATTTGAAGAATCTGCATAAATTAATGCTTTAATAAACTCATATAAAGATTTTAATCTGACAGGGTAATTCAAATCGTGGTCTTGCGAAAAGAATTCTTTTTGCGACGTTTGTTGCTTACTTGAAATTTCTAGAGGAACTTTGACTTTCAAATTCACATCATTAGCTCCTAAAATTAGTTGTGATGAAATAATTCCTTTGTTAACTTCATAAGGCAGCCATTCAGATTCATCAAATTTCAGGCATTCATTTGTTTTGAAATTAACGTAATTTTCAATTTGCGTCGTCCAAGATTGATCTCCAACAATATTTGTCATAAATGAATTCATCAATAATGGATTTAGAGGGATTGGACATTTTTGAGATTCGTCATATGAACAAGGTCTGTTTATGTCGAACAAAAATTTGCAATTTACATCTTCTTTAACACAAGGATAATTTGGAGATTGTGAAAGTTGGTTGATTTCTTTTATGTCTACAGAGTTCATAATTTCATTATATGAAATTTGTTTACCATCATAAAATAAGGCATTTAAATCTGTGCAGGTTTCTGCAGTACACCCTAAAATTGAACCTTGTTGATCTGAATAAATATATCCTCCTTGAGAAAGCAACACTGATAACGCGTCACCAAAAGAGTCTTCTATGCATGTTTGTGCATATCGTTTTGTAGAAAACGAATTTAGTTGAGTCTTTTGTATAGATGTTGTTTCTTTCTGAATTGAATCTTGCGTCGAAGTGTATAAATATAGAAGAAATGCAAATGCCATTAAAATAATCATTCCTAATATTATGTAAAATGTTATTTGTGCTTTTTTCATTAAATTTCCCTTCATTATATGGTTTGTTTTTTTTGTCAAATATAAATTCGATTTCTTCCAAACTTACTTTTTTCATGCAAACATAACTTATTTTCTAACTTCCTGATGTTAGAGATGCTTCGAGCTTTGGCTGAATAACTGCATTAAATATTGATTCAAATATTGAAATTGTGTAAATTCCATATAACATAATTTATCTCAATCTCGTTTTATGTATTAATGATTTAACAAAAGCATAATTTGTCACTGAAGGATTTTCGGGAATTGAGCTATCTGATATTGTAAAAATCGTTTGTTTATTACTCGAACTTTCACAAGTTATTGTTTCCCTTCCTCTTCCATGAGTCGAATTGTCGTAAATATTAACTGAATCGCAAATATCTGAGGGAATGTTTTCAAATGTAGCTTCGAAATATTCGTTAACTTTTTGTGCTCTAGATTTCTTATATTCTGAAATTGCATATATTTGTTTATCGCCAAATTTGGATAAGTAGATTGATTTGTACTGAGATGCGTATTGCAAGGGTTCTGGAGAAACTTTAAAACCTTCTGCTTCCGTTCCAAATAATGCTAATATTGGTTGTATAAAAATCGCATATAATCTATCAATAATTCTAAATAATAAACTGGATCTTAAAACGTCTCTTGAAGGCGAATAAATAAAGCTTTCAGTTTTGTCATTCCAATAAAAGTATCCGTTATTTGTTGTGCATCTTTTAAAATCGTATTCGTCCTGTGCATTTATGCAACTTGAAAAATCAATAGATGTTATATCGAATGTTTGTGCTAAGGTTTGTTGAATTGATGGTGGACTTTGGCTTGATGTACTTTGGCCTAAGTCATTAAAAGAAGAACCGACAACAATTTCTTCATCATACGATAATATGCAGAGATTGTTGAAAATTCCTTGCTCAATAGCGTTTCTAAAATTAGTGTCAAGAGTGAATTCATTAATGAAACTATTATTTTCCAAAACTCTGGATTGTTTATCGCAAACTAATGTGAACTCGTCATCTCTAATTTGCATCATTTTTTTTGATACAAAATTCGTTCTTGACGTCCATAACCCAGAATCACAATAAATATCGTCAACATCATTCAAATATGTTTTTTCGACACCAGGAATTAGTGCAACTTTTGAATACCATTTATTAGGTTTACATCTAGATGGAACTTGAGTTGTTGTTTCCATAGGATGTTGTAAATTGTCATCTAAGAAACAAGAATTTTGATTTGAACAACTTCCAGATTCGTCAAGCATCCAATCGTATTTGAGTGTTGTTTGTATCCAATTTCCGTTGCTACATACTAATGTTTGCGCTTGCTCTCCTGGAAATGAAGGCATTGCAATTGTACCTTGACCATTTTCTGTACAAGTATTGCCATCCCAACAATCGTTTGGTTTACAACAACCTGAAGAAGTATGAGATTCATCGAAACTTTCTTGCGTTCTGTTTTCTGGCTGAACTAGTCCATCAGATGTTTCGTAAGTGTCTGAAAGCCATTCGTCGTTACAATAAAATGAAGTTGAATTGTGTTTGACTGATTCGCATTTGTTTTTCTCAATAAATAAATTTGAACCATATGTTGCAGTATCAGTTGTTGAACGCATTTGCCTCATCCAGAAAAAATCTCCCGAAGGGTTGCAAGAATAAAAATTATTCCCGGCACTAAGCACTTTATTTTTAATATTACTCGAATTATTACTTGATGAAACTCCGATTCTAGTTATGTCTGTAATTGATTGAGAATTGTAACAATTATTTTCATCAGCATAAAACTCTCCTTTTGGTTTGGAAGGGTCTATAGAACTTGTTAAGGCATCATCTCCGCAGCAATGATTGCCAGAATAAATTGCTGTTTTTTGCGCATTACAAGCAATTTCATCTGAGTCTAAATTAAATTTCCAATATGTTTGTGTTGCGTCCTTTGTGCAGAATGTAGATGCGCCAGGAATTTGTAAATGGATATTTCGTATTTTTACATTACCTAAACTTTCTTTGGGCTGGAATGAAACTAAATTTATTTCGCCTGCAACAATTCGATTAACATATCTGTACCAAATGCCTTCTGCTTCGTTTTTAGACGAAGAGAAATGGTTTTTTAATAAAGACGTATTTTGATCTGTTGTAGATTGTAATTTTAATTTTAGTTTATCGAAGTCTTCAGGATTTTCAAAATAAATTTCAAAAACTAATTGTGAATATGGATTCCACGTTCTTATATATGGATGAGTGGTTTCGAAGTTTTGTGCTGATGAAAAATCTATGACGCATTCGTTGTTTTGACAATTTGATGCGCGATTAAATTCGGAAAATGTTTGTGTGAACGGGGAAGGGTTAGAAAAACCTAAATCGTATGAACCTTTTTCATCATTCGTTTTCAATTCATTTGCAAATTTACATTCTCCAATTGTTTCAAAACCTCTCGCGTTACAAATAAATTGATTTTTACTAATTGTCGTACATTTTTCTGATGAACCACAATTCTGCTGAAATTGAGATTGTTCATAATTTGCAGGCAAAGAATTGTCAGAATCACAAGCAAACCAATTTCCCAAACCATCCGCAACTGCTTCATATTTGTCAAAATTTGTAATATTTACAACATACCCTAAATTTATTTGATTTGATGGAGTCCATAGAAAAGTTGCGTCATGTTTATTACACAAATGATAAATATTTGATGTTGTTTCTTTCTTTATTAACCCTTCATCATTAGCATCATCACCACAGCATTGATTTCCTGATTCTAAACCAAAACCCCATGAAAAGCCACCATTAATACACGCGTTTGCGTCTGTGTCGGAATCGAGTTGTGCCGAAATTAGAGGGATTGTAAATAATAAGATTATGAACAAAAGGAATGTGGTTCTTATGCACACCATAAATAAAAATAAGAATATGTTCTTTATAAATTCTCTGCCTTATCTAATCCCAAAATCCTACCAAAAGCTTTAAGGTCTTCGGGGTTTCTCATTTCTAAAGGATTTTTTGTGAATGATGCAAAAACAACTTTAACTGCGTACTTATTTGAGAGCATTATGTTTTGAATAATAGAACCTAACAAATCATACCTATCTTTATACGAAAGTATTCTTGAGAAATTTATCCCATACATGCATTTGTAGAGATTCATTTGTTGAGCTACGGCAACATTCATTCCCGAATCTTTCTGATTCATAAAATGATCATTTTCTTCAATATCAAATATTAATTTTACGTCTTGTTTCATCCATCCGATTCTGTTTGAATTAGTTATAGAATAATCAGACTCCACAAACTTTTTTTCGCACAAACATCCTTTTACAATTTCAACACCATGCTTTGTTAATTCTTTCTCTATATTTGGGGCAGATTGAAAAGACTTTTCAGAATAAATAAAAACAAGTTTATTATAACCTAATTTGTTTGCTTGTTTAATAAAAGCAAGTTCGTTATTTTTTGGAAAAACTATGTCATACATTTTTGCCTCAATTAAGTATTGCTAATTTTGGTTTAGCATTTATATCTATTTTAAGTTTTTGATTAAGTTTGGATTCTTGTATAATTTTTTGAAGTGCACATGCCTTACAAATTGTTGAAGACGTCCCTTCTCCACAAATCTCACACGAATTTATCTTTTCTATAAATTTGTTCTGCTTTGCTTTAAGTTGGGGAAGCGTTTTTAAAAAGTTAGTAATTATATTTAGTTTAGTGCCTTTATTTGTATTTTCAATATCATTCAATAAATCTCTAACAGAAGCTCTAAACGAATCTTTTGCGTAAGGACATTCAGCAAAGTTTGGATTAAAGCCTTTCAACAATGTATACGCTAAAACTTCTTTTTCTGAACAAAAATATAATGGTTTCATTCTTTGAACAAAATATTTCTTTGACTCTGCTTCTTCAACTACTCCTGTTTTAGGACCTAATCTTGCATTAAGTTTTGTTTGATTTTTTAATAAATTCATCATTATCGCTTGAGCTTCATCATCCATATTGTGCCCTGTTGCCAACACATCAAAGTCTTTTAATGAATTTAATAAATAACGCCTCATCACGCCGCATGCTGAGCAAGGCTTTAATTTTAAATCTTTAATAACATTATCTAAATCCATTCCAAATTCGTCTTTTACTGTCTTTGTTTTTAGTTCAATCTTGTGCTTGTTACAAAAATTAATTAAATCTTTTAAAGTATGTTCTCTATACCCTTTAATTCCTTCATCTATTGCTAATGCTACAACTTTGTATTTTTGAGATAATAAGTATAAAACAGTTAGAGAATCTTTCCCTCCTGAAACTGCAACAACTATTTTGTCTTTTGGTTTTATTAGTTTGAAGTCTTTTATTGTTTTATATACTTTAGCTTCAAATTGTTTAATAAAGTGATCTTTACATAGATTGTCAAAGACTTTTTTATTTTTACAGCATTCTTTGTTGGTTTGCTTTTTCATGTTAATTTTGCCTTAACTATTAGTAATTTCAAAATATGCTTTTGTACTAACTTTCTTTCATAATGGCTTCGCCAAAAATACATTCTAAATTCTTGAAGTTATGAATGTTTCGAACTTGTGAATGAATAAATGCATTTAATAATTATGTTAATTTTGATTTTCCGAAACATCAAAGTTGTTTTTATCCTCCAGATACTACTGAAAGGATTTTAATATCATCTTTATCATTCAATTTCTCTTCTTGATTTACTAATTCATTATTTTTAGTAACTATTACTGTTTCTGGGTTTATCTTAAGTTTATCCAATAGCTCTAAAACAGTCCCTTTAAAATTGACTTTCTTTGTTTCTGGCTTTGAAGATTGGATTTCTACATTCATAAAAGCTCTTAGGAAGGGGCATTTATAAAGCTTTATTCTATTTTGAACCCCCTTATTTCTTATGGAACTATTACAAATTTAGGCACAAACAGATGCCATTTCTAAGAGAACAATAACAAACACAACTCCAACATATATATTCTATAACACACTAATTTAAGAACCTTTATAAAGGATTATAAATATTGCTTATAAATAGGGGGCATGTGTTTACTGCGCTTTGCTCACATAAATATAGCACAAACTACGAGTATCATAAAATTAATTTTTTGAGTCACAAGACTCGCTTGGCAGTAAACACAAAGAAGGGGGTTAATAAATATGGCAAAATCTAAGAAAGAAGATACAAAACCAGTAGTAGCTAAACCAAGTGTTAAATCTGTTGCTAAAGCAACAACTAAGGACGAGATTAGCATAAGAATAGTAAATATTGTAGTATCTGGGTCCGTTGATCAAGATAAAATCCCTTTAGAAAAGATGGCTGCAACATTGCCTAATACGGAATATAATCCTGAACAATTCCCTGGTTTAGTATTAAGAATCAGAGACCCTAAAACTAGTGCATTGATATTTAATTCTGGAAAAATCGTATGTACTGGTGCAAATAGTTTAGAAAAAGTTGACCAATCAATGATGAGAATTGTTGAAGCCTTAAAGAAAATCGGAGTTAATGTTAAGGCGAAACCTCAATATGAAGTTCAAAATGTTGTTGCTTCTGGTTCGATTGGTATGGACATTAATCTAAATACATTAGCAATTAAATTAGAAAACACAGAATATGAACCCGAACAATTCCCAGGACTTGTTTACAAGTTAAGAGGAACTAAGGCAACATTTTTGTTGTTCACTAATGGACAAATTGTTTGTACTGGAACTAAGAGTGAAAAAGAAGTGGATGAATCCGTTCAATTGCTTGTCAAAAAGCTTAAATCACTCAAATGAATGGCTCCGAACAAATAGAATTGTTTCATGAATTTATTTCTTCTAATTTGCATTCTCAACTTTTAGAGGTTTCTAGAAAGGAAGAAGAGTCTTTAAAAGTTGATTTTTCGGAATTATCCAAATTTAATGTTGATTTGTCTGAAGCTTTACTTAATTCTCCAGAAGATACTATTAAAGCAATTGAATTAGCTGTACAAAAATTCGACATACCTAAAAAAGTTAATGTGAGATTTTTTAATTTGCCAGAGAGTTGCCTAATTAATATTTCAGATATAAGAAGTAAACATATTGGTAAATTTATAAAAATCTTAGGAACTATTAGAACAAAAACTGAAGTAAGACCTCAAGTAATTGGAGCAAAATTCGAGTGTCCGAGTTGTGGAAATGTTATAAATGTAGCTCAAGACGATACAACATTTCAGTCTCCAACAAAATGTAGTTGCGGAAGGAAAGGGAAATTTAAATTGATAGAAAAAAAACTAATAGATGCGCAAAAAATAACTTTAGAAGAATCTCACGAAGATTTAGAAAGTGGAGCACAACCAAAAAGAATGGATGTTTTCTTGAAAGAAGATTTGGCATCTCCGTGGACAGATAAGAGAAGAAATCCGGGAACTAGAGTAATAGTTTATGGATATGTTAAAGAGATTCCAATTATATTACGTTCTGGCGCACAGTCAATAACATTCCAACTAATTGTTATGGGAAATTATGTTGAACCGACAGAAGAAGATTTTACTGTCATAAAAATTACTCCAGAAGAAGAGACAACTATTTTAGAGCTTTCTAAAGATCCCAAAATTTATGAAAAATTAAATGAAAGTATTGCGCCTTCAATATATGGACATGATAGAGTAAAAGAGGCTTTAGTGTTGCAAATGTTTGGAGGAGTTAGAAAAAAGAGGGATGATGGAGTTGTAACTAGAGGAGATACACATATTTTATTAATTGGAGATCCTGGTAGTGGAAAATGTTTGCACGAGGATTCTAAGGTTGTTTTAAGTGATGGGAGTATTGAAAGAATTAAAAACATCGAAGAAGATTATTCAACTGAATTTACTGAAGACGGATTTTCTTTGCCTAATAAAGATTTAAATGTTGTTGGATTTAATGGCTATTGCGAAAATCAAATGCAGAAAGCAACAAAAATTTGGAAAAGATTTGAAGTAGAAAAAATGCTAGATATAAAAACGACTTTTGGCTCTGAAATTATTGTAACAAAAAATCATCCGTTTTTCAAAACTAGTTCTGGAATTGTTTATGGAGAAGAGGCTAGCCAACTCAAAGTAGGGGATTACATTGCAACTCCAAGGTTTATCAAAACTAGTTCTACAATACAAACAATTGATACTATTTATAATAAATCAAAAGCTAATTACAAAAAAACACTCCAAATTCCACCTTTTGCTGACAAAAAATTTGCAAGGTTTTTAGGATATGTTGTTGGAGATGGATACGTTAGTTATACTAAAAGTTCTGGAGTTATTTCCCTAACAAACAATGAAGACGAACTTTTAACAGATTTTGTAAATTTGGCTAAGAGATTGTTCGGACTAGATTG
>Ga0209542_10017333_pt1 | contig 11814 bp, 12 predicted proteins | sample RifCSPhighO2_01_FD_184028 | JGI IMG/M metagenome (GOLD analysis project Ga0209542, IMG submission 184028) | Soil microbial communities from Rifle, Colorado - Rifle CSP2_plank highO2_0.1 (SPAdes) (version 2) | ecosystem: Environmental > Terrestrial > Deep subsurface > Rock core/Sediment ...
GCAATTATTCAAAGGAATATCTGCATATAAAATTTTGCACAAGCATCCAAATCTAAGGCATAGTTACTTTAGATGTAACCATTTCTGGTCTGCAGGAAAGTTCTACAGATCAGTTGGCAATGTAACAGCTGATACAATTCAGCATTACATTGAGCAAAGCCAACACGGCTGGAACTTTGAACATCAGGCAAAGTTGCTTTGAACTTTGCCCTCACATACCTCGTCCTTTGGGGCGAGGTTCTTGATTTTCTTTTTTTAAATGCTAATTTCAATCTTTCAAGACTCATAGGAGTAAGCTTTAATTTTTTTGCTTCTTTAAAGGTAAACCACCTAACTTCATCAACTTCATCTAGTGCTTTAGGCTTTCCTGAACGAATATCAGCAATAAAACATATTTGAATTTTGCTCTTTGGTGCATAAAGGTGATTTTCTAGAAATTTAATGTTCTTTATTTCAATATCAACTTCTTCCTTAATTTCTCTTTTTAATTCATTTTCAAGAAAATCACCTTCACTTTCTCTTGTTTCGGCCTTTCCACCAGGAATACCCCAATATCCTGGGAGAATTTCTTCCTTCATATTTCTTTTTGTAAGAAGGACCCTATTCTCTTTGTTGAATATAACGGCTGTAATCACAATTGTGTATAAATATTTATCAATCATATTAATTTTTACCCCCTAATAGATATATAAGTATTTTGTTGTTAGTAAACTTGTATCTTTGAATCAGGCAAGTCAAAATCCCATACTTCATCATATCCTTCTCCAGGACTATATGGGCAGCATGCAGCTTTGTAAGGTGGTTGTTGATTTCCTCCTCTTCTATTAAAAAAATCCATAAAGCAGTTTCTATCTAACAGCCAAGCAAAGAAATTCGTTCTTGGATCTTTGTTGCATATCCCTAAACCTTCTCTAGCTTCAGGATTACCGCATGCAGCTCTTGGTAACACACATTTACCAAAACTTCCATCTTCATTTCTTATATTCTTATCCCATATTAAAGGATCAGGGCACCCGCATCCCCCATATCCATTATCTCTCGGCATTCCTTGGCAGCACACTTCATCCTCATCAGGGACAAATCCTTCATTAATACAGCATCCTTAAGTTAATCCAACAATATATTATCTATTAAAAAATAAAAAGGCTTATATATTAGATATGTGTATTACTTATATTAAATAAATTAAATATGGGGGTTAAAAAATGCCAACGATAACACTTTCGGTTCCTGAAGACTTAAAAAAGGAAATGGATGAATCAAGAGAGATAAATTGGTCTGAAGTAGCAAGGGTAGCAATAAAGAATAAAGTAGCGCAATTGAAAATATTAAAGCAAATAACTTCAAAATCCAAATTAACAGAAAATGATGCTTTGGAGCTAGGAAGAAGAATAAATAAATCATTGCATCAAAGATACACTAATTAGATATAAGATGGAATTAATAATAGATGCTAATATATTAATGTCTGCGTTAATCTCAAGTCAAGGAAGAACTTTTGATTTGATGTTTGATGAAAGGTTAAAGTTATTTGCTCCAGAATTTCTGTTTGAGGAGATCAGGAAATATAGGGATGAAATAATACAAAAATCAAAGATATCAAAATTTGAGTTTGATTTGTTGTTAACAATGCTATATGCAAAGGTTGAGATTGTTTCCAGGGAAGAATTTGCAAATTTCATTAACAAGGCAGAGGATATTACCCCTGATGAAGGTGATACAGAGTATTTGGCATTGGCATTAAAACTAAATTGTTCTATTTGGTCTAATGACAAGCAGTTAAAAAAGCAAAACTACATTAAGGTAATAAACACTTCTGAACTGATGAAGTTATTTAAATAATTTATATCTGAAAGAATTTGGAAAGAGTATTATTCTGTAAAGTTAATTAATGGTAACATACACTCTTTTTATCATGATAAAAAGGGTGTAAGATGATACTCTTAAAGTTTTTTCAAGAAAGAATTAATTCTTAGACACGCTCATAAATAAGAAAAATTTATATATCTGAGAGTAACAACACATTGATAAAAAAACGGTTTTTAAAATGGGACAATTAAAATTTAATAAAGGAGAAGATATAGGATTGAGTTTAGTCAGTGAGGGAATTATAAAACCTGAAGATACTGAGATATCATTTTATGTTGGAGATAGTCCTGGAACAAAGACTTGTAAGGCAGCTTGTGAACATTGTTTTATCCCTTTCTCTCCAGAATCTGGGAAACTTGCTCCAGATAGAGAAAATCTCTCTTTAGATCAAGTAATTGAAATTGAAAAAAGACAAATAAGCGACCTTAAATCTTTTGGATATAGGGTGGTTCCAATAATTCCAGATACATTTGCGCATAATGGAGCCTATCTTAGTTCTGGAATTTTAAAAAGAAATACTTTGTATAATCAAGATGGATTTGAGAATAGGGGAGTTGCTTGGACATCAGGATTACCTCTTCTTAAGGGAGACTCAAAAGAATTATTAGATTTAGCATTGGAAAATGAACTCTCGTTAATTGCAATTACAAATAATGGTACTTTTGATCACGAGATTGGATTAAAAGGGATAGTACCTCCCTCATTAGTAAAAAAAGTTGTTGAAATGATACAGTTATACAATAAATGTAATAATAATAGATTTGAGATTTCCCTAACATTTACAGTTGGCACTTATAACTTATCCTATGAATCTATAATGAGATATATAAGTCATGCGGAATCATTAGGAGTTGATTATGTAAGATTCAATAGATTTATTGATTTCACAAAAGAGCACAGATTCCATGATAGAATGTTTTCAACTGAACATAGTAAGAGTTTTCTTGAAATTATGAACAGAATTAATATTGAGGGAGTGGGAAATATTGATGTATTGATTTCAACAGATTTCGGAAATGAATCAGAAGAAGTTCTTGGATTGGATACTAAAATTAATAGATGTGGAGGGGGATCTCATGGTTTTGGTGTTCTAAAAGGTTTAATCTATCCTTGTGTGGAGATGCTTCAATACCAAATTGGAGAACTAGTGCTAACTTCAATAGAATCCTTAGATCCAATAATTGCTTCAAGATTTCCCAACAATCAAAGAGAGGCTTATAATTTAAATTTTTATGATCAAAAAATCAGACGTCTCGCAACAATAAAATCTGATAATCGTCATAAGGGTTGTGTTGGGCACACGATACAATATTTCAATCTGGATTTATAATAAATAATATTATTATAATAAATGAATTAATGACTTTTTACAATTCTGAAATTGTTCAAATATAAAACATCAAGATTGGTGGACGAAAATAATTTAAGGGCATCATTTGGAGAATTTACTATTGGCTCACCCCTGACATTTAATGAGGTATTTAATAGAATAGGAACCCCTTTTAGTCTATAAAATTCGTTTATCAAATTCCAGTATAAATAATTTTTTTTCTTATCAACTGATTGTACTCTTGAAGTTCCATCAACATGTACTATTGCTGGGGCTTTTTCTTTTGTAATTCTTTTGGCATTAAATAAGAATAACATAAACTCAGAGTCACTATTTATATAAAAATATTTATTCATATGTTCCTTTAAAACTGATGGGGCGAAGGGTCTAAATTTTTCTCTATTTTTTATTTTATCATTAATCAAATCTACAATATATCTATTACTTGGATCAGCAAGAATACTTCTATTTCCTAAGGCTCTTGGCCCCCATTCCATTCCCCCCTGAAACCAACCCACAACCTTCCCCCTATATAAATCTTTTACACATTTTTGAATTGTTTTCTCATTGTTAACAAGATAAATATAATCAAATCTCATGTCTTTTAATATTTTCTCAATTTCTATATCTTGGAATTCAGGTCCTAAATAGATATTATTCAGTTGTTTTATTTTTGAATTTTTCAATAAAACCTGATTAACATAATAACATACTCCTAAAGCATTACCAGAATCATCTGCTGCAGGATGAATTAATATTTTATCAAACAAATTAGCCTCCGCAATTTTTGAATTTATTTTACAATTCAAGCTAACTCCTCCACCATAACATAACACCTTTTTTTTGGTATTTTTTCTTAGAAATTTTAAAATATGTAAAACTGTCTTTTCCATTATATATTGTAAACTAGCAGCTATATCAGCATGTCTTTGATTTACTTTTTCTTCAGTTTTCCTAGGCATTCCAAAAATATTTATAAACTTATCTGAAACATATAATGTTTTTCCTAATGTTCTGTGAAAATTAAAATATTCTAGATTTAATTCAAATTTTCCATTTAGTTTTAAAATTACTATATCATTCATTTCATTTGAAAAAGTAGGTTTTCCATAAGAAGCTAATCCCATAATTTTATACTCATCACATAGTTTCTCAAAACCAAGATATTCAGTAATTGCCGTGTATAAAATTCCTAAAGAATGTGGAAAATCAATTTTGAATATTTCCTCAATTTTATCTTTCTTAGCAACACCACACCAAGTACTTGCCAATTCTCCCATAAAATCTATTGAAAGAAGTGCCGATGATTTTATATTATTTGAAAAATAAGAACTAGATATGTGAGATAAATGATGCGAAACAAAAAACAACTTACTTTTCTCATTCATTTTAGATTTTAGTTCTATAAGTTTAGCTATTTGTGGAATAATTCCTAAACATTCTGTTTTAAATAAAGAATAAGCATTATTATTTCCAATTAATATTTCTTTGATCCAATAAAGACCTCTTTTTTTTAATCCTTCAAAAACATTTTTATCATACGCTAAATACGATACATCTTTTAAACTAATATTTGCTTTATTTAAACAAAATTTTATTGAATTAAATGGCATTCCAGTTTGATGTTTAATTCTTGTAAATCTTTCTTCTTGGACAGCCGCAATTACTTTTCCATCTACCATTATGCAAGCAGCAGAATCATGATCATACCCACTTATTCCAAGTATTATATTTCTAATTTTTCCCTCTTAATAGTTTTGAATAAATTCTTATTATCTCTTTTGCTGACTTTTTTATGGAATACATTCTAGCTCTTTTTTGTGATTTTTTCTTAATAAATATCAAAGATTTTTTATCTAAACTTAATAAAGAATCAATGGCATTTAATAATGAAGAAGTAATCTTATTTGAATTTAACTTATTTGGATTGGGTAATAAATATCCTCCATCACTATGCCTGACAATTTCTTTTAATCCTCCCGTTCTGGTAACAATCGGGATAAGTCCTATAGACATACCTTCTATACATAAAATACCAAAAGGTTCATATAAAGATGGCATTAACAATACATCGTTTTTAGAAAGTTCCTCATAAAACTTATTTTGATTGTTAATCCAAGGAATTACAGAATATTTAACTCTTTTAGAAAAATCCAATTTATTCATAAAAGAGGTATCTTTTGTTCCAATAAATACAAATTTTAAAGATTTCATTTTTTTATAATCCAAATTATTTATTGCATTATAAATTATATCAATCCCTTTCATTGGATCATCTATTCTTCCAGCAAAAACAATTCTTAATTTATCATTAATTTTATTTATCTTAAAATTTAGATTTTTTATCTTAAAATTTATTCCATTAGGAACTACAACAATTTCTTTTGGTTTTAGTAATCTATTAACGTTATATTTTTCTTCTTTTGAAGGGCATATTACAATATCAGAGATTTTTATCAAACTTCTTTCATTTTTTTGGTACAAATAAGAATTATAATCAGGTTTAAAGAGTTCCTTATAACGATGAAAACATATTTGCATATGAAAAATTATCTTTGGTCTTGGTTTTATAATTAAACTTAAATATTTAACTATTTGATAATTATGAATCTGAAAAGAATGAATTATATCAGGTTTAAATTTTATTATTAATTTTGATAATACTGATTTCCAATCATCTCCTAAAAAAACAATCTTATTATTAAATTTGTCCTTGGTATAATAAGTATGTTTTATATTTTTTGGATGTTTAGTAAATACATAATATTCATTTAATTTTGATTTAATATCTGTAATAAGATCCCTAGCAAATATGCTATCTCCTCCGTCATGATATGGAGGCCACCAATCAACAAAATATGCAACTTTAATTTTTCTCATTTTTATCCTTTGGTTTTAAAATAATAATATTACGTGGAAATCTTGAATCATTAACTTTAATTATATTACAAACAGAATAACCAATACTTTTTAATTGTTCTTTTAACTTATTTTGGTTGGGATAGTATTGTACACCAAGAAGTTTTTTTCCGTTTATATCCTCTTCAAATAAAATTATCCCCCCATCATCTTGATAAAAGACATCTATGACATTTTCAGTTATTAAGGCATCTTTTAATGTTCTATAATCTAAAATAAATAAACCATTATTTTTATCTAATTTACTTAAAACCAATTTTAAGAATTTTATTCTATCATTTTTTCTTAAAAATGCCCCATATGTATTTCCTAAACACAAACAAACATCAAAAGATATAACATTTGATTTTTCAATAAAAGACTTATTAAATATTTTTATATTATTCATAATAAAAATACTCTTTAATTTATCAAATGTTTTTTTATCTCTTTCAAAACCAATTATATTTATTTTTGAAAATCTTTTTAGAAAATAATTAAATAAACGACCATAACCGCAACCTACATCTACAACACTTTTAATATTATTTGGGATATATTTATTAAATAAATTAATCTCACTTTTTAGTATAGTATCCTCTAAACAAAAATGATTAGCATATAAGACAAATTTTTTATATATTCTTTCTAATTTTTGATAATCTTCTTTTTTCATTCTTGTCGAAAGGAAACTCTTACAGGACTTTAGTCTGTAGCGGAATTTCGACCTCCTTTGTTTAGCAATATTTTTCTATTCTTAAATATTAATTGTGGTGCGCAACGAAATCGGCGCACGCACAAAACCAACCAATTTAGCGTGAGCTATGTTTCCAAGTTGCGCGGGAGGCGAAAATGGAAACACAGCTGAATTTTGAATACACACGAAATCACCATTCAGTTGGTGATAGCTTTTGGCACCTTGAATGGTGTCCAAAATACAGGTATGAAATGTTCAGGAAGCCTGAATATAAAAGCTTAGCGGAAGCATGCAAGTCAGCTAAAGAGCATAACATTGAAATCCTGGAAGCTTTTGTTATGCCTGAACATGTGCATATATTTGTCAAGATTCCCTTGACCATGACTCCAAGCAAAGCTCTGCAGCTTCTTAAGGGAAGAAGCGCTTACATCTTCTTTAGGAATCATCCTAAAGCAAGATTGAGATATCCCAAAGGACATCTTTGGAGTCGAGGTAAGTTTGCTGCTTCTGTAGGTTACTCAGACATTCCTACAACAATCTATTATATCCAGCATCAGGAAGAGCACCATGCTTCTTCCGTCATGAATTGATATAAGAAACTCCACACTTTACAGGCTGTGGCATAATTAGTAAAATATAAATAGTTGTTTATCGTCAATAAGATAAATAAATATAGTCGATAAATATCGACAAAAGAGGCTAAAATGGGATATATGAGTTCTTTAAAGGGTCAAAATTGGTTGATTCCTCAATCAATTCAAGATATGATACCAAAAAATCATATCTGTTTTTTTGTCGAGGAGTTTGTTGACTCCTTGAATTTTTCTGAGTTTGATATGACATCTGAAGGTGCTGGACATCCTTCATATCATCCAAGAATAATTATGAAAATAATTATTCAGGGAATGCTTTCTAAAGAAAGGTCTTCTAGAAAATTAGCAAGTGCATGTAGAGAGAATTTTGTTTTTATGTACTTGGCTGAAAAAGTTCAGCCAGAGTTTAGTACAATTTGTAGGTTTAGAAGGAATAATAAAAAATTTGTTAAAGAAGCTTTTAAGGAAACTATAAAATTGGCAGATGAAAATGATTTAATAGACTTAAACTTGATTTGCACAGATGGAAGCAAGATAAAGGCAAATGCAAGTAAAAAAATGTGCTTAACAAAAGAGCAAATAGGAAGATTAGATTCAATCATTGACAAAATGATTGAAGAAGACATAAACCAAGACGAAATAGATAAAGAAATTTGTGGAAGTAAAGAAGAGAATTTAACCAACCTTGAGATGAAAAATCTCAAGGGAATAGTTAAAAAATATAGAGAAAGCAAAAATAAGGAGAAAATAAAAGAGAAATGCAACATTGCACAAGAAGAGTTTAACAAAGACTCTCAAATAAAGAGAGTCTCCTTGTCTGACCCTGATTGTAGAATGATGCTGAATAAGAAAGGATTCTTTGAATTGGATTATAATGTTCAATTTACAGTTGATTCAAAGAAACAAATTATCGTTGCAAACGATGTTTGCCAAGATAGAGTAGACACACACCAATTGCAACCACAAATAAAAAATGTGAAAGAAAATATAGAATTGAAAAAGGATACCAAAGTTGCAGTAGACTGCAATTACAATTGTGGAGAAAATCTAAAATTTCTTGAGGATAATTTTTTAGATGGATATATTCCAACTTTATCTCAAGAGCAGGAATTAGATAATCGGGGAAAGACTTTGATAGAAGATGACTATGAATATGATTGGGAAAAAGATGAAATCATATTCAAAGAGGTCAAGTTAAAATATTTTTCAACTTGGAAGCAAGGAAAAAAACCTCAAATAAGAATATATCGTTCGGAAGATGGTAAAATTAGCAAGAAAGTTATAGAGTTTTTTAGAGAAAGGCTTCGTATGAAAAATAAGATGGAAACGAAAGAAGCAAGGCAAATATATACTTTAAGAAAAAGCGTAGTTGAACCAGTAATCGGAAATATAAAATATAATCTAGGATTCGATGAATTTTTAATGAAAGGATTAAATAGCGCAAAATTAGAGCTGAATTTAGCGAGTATTGCACATAATCTGAAGAAAATATGGATAGAAAAAGGAAAATTATCTATCAATAATAAAAATTCTATTTTTTATTTGATTATTAAGAATAATCAAATTGAATTGTAACACAGCCTGTTTAGTGTGGAGAGTATGTCATAATCTCTTATTAAATTTCTTTTATTTTATTAAACTCAAAAGTATAAATTCTAGCCGGTTCCTTCTTAGAAAATCCTTTTACTGCAAAGTTTTCTCCATATGCTCCACAATTATAAAATATAATAAAATTTCCAATCAGATCCGTAAAATTCACCATAATATTTATAACAATATCTCTCCCTAGAATATCCAAAGGATGACATAAATTTCCAAATATATCATATTTATATCTTATTGATTTACTATTAATTTTTTTATAATAAATAAAATCTAGAGAATGATTTCCAACTAAAGATATTCTTAATAAGTGATGAATTCCTCCATTAACAATTATAATTTTTTTTCCTCTTGATATTTTTGTATCAATTATCTCAGCAATATAGTATCCTGACTTGGCTACAATAAAAGTTCCCAATTCAAAGAATAATTTAATATCCTCATAACAAAAATCACTTATTAATTTATTAAGATTTTTACAAAATAATTTTAAATTAAATTTTTTCTTATCATCGTACGAAACCCCCAACCCACCACCAAAGTTAATAGAATTAATATTTATCTTAAAATTATCTTTTATGTTTTTTACTAAATTAAAAGTTTGTTTTATACATTCTGTAGCAATTTGATAATTTAATATACCAGATGCATTAAAAACATGAAATCCCTGAATATCTACATTATTCAGGGTCATGAGATTTTTTATGACAGTATGAATATCTTCTTCATCAATCCCATATTTTACTGGGATACTCCCAAATAAGGCAAAACCTTTATTCTTCTCATGATTAATAAGATTACTTGGACTAATTCTTATAAGAACCTTTTGTTTTTTACCATTCAGGCGAGCAATATTATTTATAACCCTAGCTTCTGATAAAGATTCTAAGACTATAATATCTATTCCTAAATTTATAGCAAAATATATTTCATCAATAATCTTTCCTGGTCCAGTAAATATCATTTCTTCTGGTTTATAACCTATTGAAAGAGCTAGATTTATTTCTCCTTTTGAGGTTACTTCTATTTTTGTCTTAGTCTTTCTTATTTGTTTTATAATGTCTTCAATTGGATTAGCTTTCATGCTATAATATAATTCAACATTTTTTGACATCCTTTCTTTTAGTTCTTTTATTGTTTCACGTATTATGTCTAGATTATAAAGAAAACAAGGAGGTTTAATTTTATTAAATGGAAAATCTGAACATTTTAGAATAGAATTCCGATCAATCATATTATTTCTAAATATTTATCACTCCTATTTGTATTGCATGCTGTTTTAATCTTGTTATTCTAATATAATCCTCTTTTAACAACTCCTTTTTAATAACCCAGTATTCACTTTTTGCCGGGTCTCTTTGCATATATCCAAAATTTATCAATTCCCTCCTTATTAAAGTATAATCTTCAAAATATTTCTTTACTGTAAGATTTACTTCCTGTTCTGAATATATCCTGTTTTCTTGAAAATTAATCATTATTTTTTTTAATATTACCTGTTTTAAAGCATCATTCCTGGGAACATTCTGATCACGAACACACTTATCAAAAAATTTTCCTTCATCCATATTAAAAATTACTTTTTCCATAATTTTTAAATTAAATAAAGGTATTTATAGTTTATCCCATTATATTTTTTACCCCCTACAAATAACAAAACCTTTAAATATTCTTAAAACATTTAGTTTAAGGGGTAAAATATGAGCTTGTTAAAGAAGTTATCAATTCCCGTACTGTCTTCAATACTAGCCTTGGCTCCATTGAAATCAAGGGCATTGGATGGAGTAGTCATGAACTCAATAACCAATGAAGGCATTCCAGATACAATAGTAAAGTTATACCAGGGAGAAACTTTACTGGACTCAGCAAGAACAGATGGAGAAGGATATTACAGGTTAAGCCCAAATTCAGTAGCTCCTGAATTCAATCTTCCAGATAACAGAAGCAGTGAAATAAAAGTCTTTGATATTCATGGAAGATTCATGTATAATCTGGATCAAAGCTGGAATGGAAGAACCATTCCTAATCTTCCTTCAGGAGCTTATATCTTCCTATCAGAAAACAAGGCGGCTGCAATGCCTGTGATGGAGGGAAGTTTACTGTCTTCAATTCAAGATCCCTTATCACAAAGGGTTCTGTCGGGAAAGAATGCATCAAGAACTTCAGGTGCAGATGAGCCTTACACTCTGAGTGTTAGTGATGATGGGATAGAAGGGCAGATAGGGGATTATTATGATGCTGATATTCCTTTATTATCAAACGTAAATGCCCTTCAGTCATTGACAAGGGATGTTGAATTAATACCTTTTTATGACATGAGAGACTGGGATGGGGATTTTCTGGAGTACTTGAGAACGGCACAACCAGGTGGAACTACAATATGGGGGGATTACCCAGAGTATTATCCAGTAAATGTTGACTTGGATTCTGTTAACTGTGCAAGATACATAGGACAGTATGCTTCTGTATATTTAAATGCTGTAAGAAATGCTTTGGACAGATGGAATGAAATGACTGGTCTGAATATATTCAATTATGAAAATGTAAATGTGGAAGGGAATGATGCTCAGATAAGAGTTGATTACTCAGAGGATGGTATGTTTCGTTTTGAACCAACTCAAGTCAGAGATCAAGATGGAAGATATAGAATAAGTTCAGGCGTTGTCTATCTAAGAAATACCTATGGAGAATATCCAGTTTATTTAGAAGCAACTGCAAAACATGAGTTAGGTCATGCAACAGGTTGGTTAGGTCATTCTCCAAATAGAAAATCAATAATGAATGATAACGGCGGATCTGATATCACTGAAGATGATGGTTATACC
>Ga0209542_10017334_pt1 | contig 11814 bp, 8 predicted proteins | sample RifCSPhighO2_01_FD_184028 | JGI IMG/M metagenome (GOLD analysis project Ga0209542, IMG submission 184028) | Soil microbial communities from Rifle, Colorado - Rifle CSP2_plank highO2_0.1 (SPAdes) (version 2) | ecosystem: Environmental > Terrestrial > Deep subsurface > Rock core/Sediment ...
AATTTCATTCCTGCCTGCCAGTTTCCTGAATCCATCCTCTATGTCAAGATCCCCCATGTTGTATGCATTTAATAAATCCTTTATGAGGATATTGCAGCTTTGATGCAGGTTATCAACATTCTCCCTATCCTTCTGCTTCTGCAGATTGTCAAACAATGTTTTTATCGCCTTTAGATATTCCTTGCTTTTAATGAGCAGATCATCTATTTTTCTTCCTGAAACTTCCTTTACATTTCCATGCTCAATTCCCTTGTAAAAAGCCCTCACATCCTCCAGTAGCTTGACATGCTTTTCAGAGAATAATTTTTCCTTCTTGACAAATATATCTCTCATCAGGTTTATTGTTTCCTTTGGCGTTGGAGGATTTACCCCATAAAGCATCAATGCAGCCTGTGCTGGATTCAAGATGGCATAATAAAGATCCTCCCCGACAACGCTCAACAGCTTGAATCTTGTCCTTTCAAGCATCTTTTCTCCTACATCCATCTGCATGTCTATTGCTTCAGGGCTTGGTCTAACTCTTCCCATTTTCAGCAATAACTTCCAAGGCATGAACATCCCCCTGTCATACAAAGGAACTCCATCCCTTATGAAAGTGAACATGACTGGATTTGCATCCTTCACAGCCTCCCAGAAATCAGTTAATATGTAAGTCTGGACATGAAATTGTTTTTTCACTCCTGCAATTCTTGAAGCTTCAGCCCCATAGCTTAATATAATGCCCCTCAGCCTTTCCTTCAATTCATACCTGCTCATTCTTTTTACATCTGTGTCGTCAACAATTATGTAAACATCTATGTCGTTGCTTTTCTGATCTCCCCTAAAGAGAGAGCCCGCCGCAATATAGCTGAATATGTACTTGTCAAACTTCTTTATCACCATATTCTTGTGGATTTCAGAAACTTTTATTGCTGCAAGAAATTCAACCGGATCATAAAATATTGCGCTTAAGGATATTAACTGAAGATATTCAGACCTTGCATCAAAGCAGTCTTCCTTTATCTCGAATATCAGCTTTACTTTTATCAGGAAATTATCATCAATCCCCTTTACGATGTCCTGGCAGGATTTTGTTATCTTGTGCTTTACCTCAAACATTTCTTTCTTGTCTTGATCATCAACAAGAACCAGGATATTTATCTTGTTCTTGTCCTCCTCTTCAAGCTTTTCATCTTTTTTTATTCCTGCATCCATATAGCTTGAAAATCTCAGAGGGCTCACATTTGGGAGTAAAGCAATTCCTATAATTTCCTTGTGCTTTTTTGTGATCTCCTGCCTGAACTTGTCTATCTTTGTTTTTATCTGCTCAAATTTCTTCTGCAGTTCAGGATTTATCTTGAATTTGTCCTGGTATTCATGCATATTATCTTCATTATCCATTTGTTTTGCCTTCTTCCTTCATTTTTTTGCGCTTCAACAGATATAATGCTATGGTTAATATTAAAAAGATTGCTATTAAGATTGCTATGAATCTTGTTGTCTGGCTTATTGATGCCTGTGCCCAGTTGTTTATAACTCCAAGTATTTCAGGCGGGAGAAAGCTGCTCAATGCCCCCATCACCATGTATTTATAGTAAAAATACGAGAACAAAGAGCCTATTAATAGTATAAGTGAAGTCTGCCTTGCCCCATCAATCCAGCTTGAGCACAAGACAAACAATAAAAATCCTGCAATGATGAATATGAATCCTATAATCCTCATGGCATTCCCATAATATTTAAAATCTTCAACCTCCTTCCTGATGGTTTCAACGATTGGATTTTGGCCCAGCATTCTGCAGTTTTCATTTTCAGGATTATTTATGCAATTTATCCCATTGTCCTGCAAAAGCTCATTCATCTCGGCATTAATATCATTCTCAAGAATATTGAAATTGTTTGTTGCATAGATTCCAAAATAAGACATTATGAATATGATTATCCCAAACAGGGCAAGAAGCCCTGCAAAAAATTTTCCGATGATTTTTAGCACATTCATTTTATCGCCTCATCAATAATATCAACAGGACAGTCAGCCCAATTACAAGATATATATTAGCCTTTGTGAATATAAAATAAAGGATCAAAGCAAGGATTATTAATATCAGCAGGGTGTGTCTTTTCTTCCTAACCGCTCCCTGATTTTGAATCAGCCTCCTGAATTCTCTGCTGTCCTGCATCTTCCTCAATGCCTTTTTATCCATTATAATAAAAAAGCATTTTTAGAATATATAAATATTGCTAACTTTTATAAAATATCAAGGACATTCAAAAATATGAAAGGCGTAATAATATCAGCTGGGCTTGGAACAAGATTAAGGCCAATAACCAATATAATCTCAAAGAATTTGCTTCCAGTTTACAACAAGCCCTTGATATGTTATTCAATAGAATTGTTTGTGAAAGCTGGAATAAAGGACATACTGATAGTTGTAAACAGCAGGGATATTGGGCAGTATAAGAATATATTAAAAAATGGCGAAGAATTTAATGCCAATATAGATTATACTATCCAGCATGAGCAGAAAGGGACAGCGCATGCGGTGCGTTTTGCAGAGGATTTTGCTGGCAATGACAGCATAGCGGTGATATTTGCCGACAACATATTTGAAAATAATCCGGACTTAGGTGATTTTGAGGGAGGGGCAAGAATTTTCCTGAAAGAAGTCAAAGACCCTGAAAGATTTGGAATTGCTGAAATCAAAGATAACAAGATAGTCTCGCTTGAAGAAAAACCTAAAAATCCAAGAAGCAATTATTGCATAGTTGGATTATACATTTATGATAATACTGTCTTTGACAGGATAAGAACCCTAAAACCATCTTACAGGAATGAATTAGAGATAACTGACTTGAATGGCACTTATTTCAAAGATGATAAACTTGATTTTTCAATAATAAAAGGATTCTGGATTGACGCCGGTACATTTGACGCAATGCTGGAAGCTGGAAATATGATAAAGAAAAAGTTTAGTAAGTAATGGGCCCACCAGGACTCGAACCTGGAACATTCGCCTTGTATTCGCCTGAAAAAAATTAGGTTAATAACTTATTTCCAGAGGGCGACATTCTAGCCATTGAATTATAGGCCCAATAATAAGGTAATTTAATTCTAGAATATTGTATTAAAAACTTTTCTGTTTTCATGTATAATCTTTATGGTAAGAATTAGTCAGATACAGCAAATGGGATATCCTCCCAATCTCTATGTCTTCTGATTTTAAGATTCTTATGCCATGCAGTTTCCAATAAAGAAGCATCAACCCCAAGTTTTTTGCATAATCCAATTAAAGCAATCATATCCTTTGGAAAGCATTTTCCTCCAAATCCCCTCTCAGAGGTAATATCCAGATGGCTGTCATGAATTCTTCTGTCAGCGACAACCATATTTTTAACCTCTTCATAGCTTATTCCTAATCTATTGCATAAATCATGAATTTCATTGGCAAATATGACTTTCATGGCTAAAAAAGCATTGTTCATATATTTTACAGTTTCAGCAGTTGTGAAATCCGTTTTAAACATTCTTGCATCAGGAAAACCCTCCGCGAATAATGCTCTAACCCTTGAATAAACTTTATGATTGTTGACTCCAATAATAATTCTGTCAGGATTCACTGCATCCTCCAGATAAGTGGCTTCTCTCAAGAATTCAGGATTAAAGCAAAAATTGCAATTATTATAATTATTGGCATATCTCTCAGTCGTTCCAGGAATAACAGTCGACTTGACAACTATAATCTTATCAGTGGAATTGGACAGTTTGGCAATTTTCCCGGCATTTTCATCAACAATGCTTAAATCAATTTCTTCTCTGCTTTGGCTGAAAGGAGTTGGCAGGCAGACAAAAATGAACTCGGAATGATCAACAACTTCCTCCAGGGAATGCCTTCTCCTTGTAACTCCCTTGACAGTATCCTCTTCCTTGAACTTGTCATAAAAAATTATGTTATGATATTCCCTAAGGCTATAGTCAGTTGCCTTGCCTACAAAACCATAGCCGACAATTCCCACGTTTGCCATGAGAAAATTCAAAAATATGTTTTTATAAGAATTGTTATGGTGAAAAGATTATAATTTTTTGCTCACATAAACTCCATCTTTCTTGTATCCCAGTTTATTTATGTAATAATCCTTGACTCCAATGCCTGAGATGACAAGAATCTTTTTCTTTCCATATTCCCTGCATATCTCCTCAGCCTTTTTCATTAATATTTTTCCATATCCTTTGTGCTGATAACCTTCTCCCTTGCTTCCTACTCTCAATGCAGCTGAATAAACATGAAGCTCCCTAATCATTCCCGAATCTTTATTTATTTCTTTTCTCAATGATTGTGATGGAAATCTAAGTCTTGCAAATCCTATCAAAGGATCTTTCCCAACGGAAATGAAAAATTCTCTTCCTCCAGAGGATCTGTATTCCATGACATAAACATTGTCGTCAATTATTTTTTCATTTCTCCCTATTTCCATGCACCTTATGCATCTGCATTTGATGTTCTTCCTCCTGCATAAATCTTCAACATACTGCCTTAAGTTACTCTTGTCAGTTCCACCGACGGAATATTTTGGGGGGATGTCTCTTTGTATCCTTTGAACCCTCGTGTAAGGCTCAATGTATCTCTTGAATTCAGATATTATTTCAGCAGCCTTTTCAGTCTTAACTTCCTGATATTTTCCCTCCTGGAAATAATTGCATAATTCAGTTCCTGGAAATATCATGCATGGATAAATTTTCAGCATGTCAGGATTATAATCCTCGGTTGAGAATAATTTCTTCATGTCGCTGACTTCCTTCTCAACATCATTGTCAAATATCATGTAATGCAGATTTAATTTAAACCCAAGATCTTTCAATAATTTTATTGCCTGAATGCTTTCCTTGTTGCCGTGCCCCCTTTTCATGAACTCTAGAACCCTGTCATCAGTGCTTTGAATCCCAAGCTCAATTCTTGTTGCTCCAAGCTCAAGCATGAAATTTCCAATATCCAAGTCAACACAATCTGGCCTTGTTTCAAGTGTTAATCCTATCATTCTGCAGCTGCTTTTCTCATTTTTCAATTGCTCCTTTTTTATATCACAATTCCCTTTTATCTCAAGGATTTTTTTTATTACATCCCGAACTCTTTCACTATCCTTGAATTCTCTGTCAAGCTCGAAAAATTCATTGAATTTTTTATAATCAAATTCATTTTCTTTGAAGAATAAACCAGAAAAATCATTCATGGCCTTGAATATGTATTTTACAAATTCCTCCTGATACTGCTTTGAAAAAGCTGTGAAAGTTCCCCCCATTACTATCACTTCGCACTTGCTTATGTCCTGATTTAATAGGATGTAATGCTCCAGCCTGTTGAAGATCTGAAGATATGGATCATACAAATTCCTTCTTGCCCTCATTGAAGCAGGCTCATTTCCGGTATAGCTTTTTGGGGTATTTCCAAACTGCGAGTTTATTCCTCCAGGGCAGAATATGCATTTGGCCTGAGGTGGACAGTTGGAAGGCATAGTCATCACAGCTATTGGGCTTACTCCCGACAATGTCCTGCTAGGTTTTGTCTTTAGTATTTTTTTCAAGTATAGCTTCTGCTCCTCGTCAGCCTTTGCAAAAATTGTTGTGAGTGAAGGAAGGTGTTTTGGTTTCAGCCTCCTTGCCATGCTGTCCCTTAATTTGATTATATCACTTATGCTTGTTAATTTTTTCCCCGTTATTTCATGATTGAGGTTGTTCACAAATTCCATGAAATATTTTTAAAATCAGAATTTAAAAAACTTAAGGTAAGGTCCTATATTTTGTGTTGATTAATATCCACTCATACAGCAATAAAAGCAGGGCAAGAATGATGAAAGTAAGGCTTAGGTTGTTTGAGATTTTTCTTTCAGTTATGTTTGCAATTTCATTATATGCTTTCTTGAGCTCTTCCTCGCTACTTACCTTATAATATTTTCCACCAGTGCTTATAGCAATGTATGATAATGTCTCCTCGTCAAGAACCAAAGGAACTCCAAAAAAATCAGCGCCTTCCTCAGTTGCCATCCCTACTGTATATATTGTTATCTCCCTTATGTTTGCATAATCAACGGCTTGCTCCAAAGGTAGCCCTATGTTGTTTTGCCCGTCACTCAGCAGGATAATTGATTTTCCCTTGTCGGATTGCAATAGCAAGTTTGCTCCATTAACAATTGCCTGCCCGAGATCAGTTCCCCCAACATCGCTTAACTGGATGTCATTGATCACTTTTTTGACATGAAGCTGGTCATTGCTCAATGGAGTTTCAACCTGCGAAACGCTTGAAAAGCTCAATACTCCGACATAATTGTCAGGTCCAAGATTCTCAACAAATTCCCTTGCAGTCTCCTTAGCAACAACAAACCTGTTTGGCTTGAAATCCTCAACAATCATGCTGTTGCTGTTGTCCATAGCCAGGATATAATCATAATTGCTTGCCATACCCTTGTATATCAATGTCACTCCAGCTATAGAAAATATGAATAATAACAGGATAAAGATTCTCACTATCAGCAGGAACAAGTTCTTGCTCAATAATTCTCCACCTGTGACTCTTTGTATTGCTGCAAAATTTGCGAATTTCAGTGCTCTTCTTTTAACACTCTTCAGCGCCGCAAAATGTGCGAATATCAATAATGGGACTGAAAACAAAAGCCATAAGTACTCGGGCTTGTCGAATATTATCTCCATTTTATTGCCCTCTCCATGAACAAGCCGACAACAGGCTTGACAAATGATTTGTCTGTAGTCAACGAAAGGAAATCACTTTTGTTTGCCATGAATGAATCCTTTATCCATTTTTCCTGCTTCCTTATCTCTTCCTCATAAACCTCTTTTATCAGCTTGGGCTCTATCAATAAGCTTTTGTTTGAATAAGGATCTTCAATAACCACCTGCCCCGCATCTTCAGGCAATGTCTTGTCTCTTGGATCCCTTACCATTACTCCTACAGTATCATATTTGTTTGTTATCAATTTGAGTTTTTCAATCGAATCTTCCTTTAATCCCACAAAATCAGATATTAAGATTATTATTGAGCTCTCCTTTATGTAGTGAAGTATGAAATCTGCAACGCTGTCAAAGTTGAATCCTCCCCCATAATTATTTGGTTCATTCAATGCTTTTGCTATGGAATAAAACTGCCCTCTCCCTTTTCCAGGATAAACTTTTTTTATGATCCTGTCATTGAACATTGCTAATCCCACTGAATCCCCCGCATCAAGAATCGTAAATGCAAGGGATATTATTAATTCAGCTGCATATTCATTTTTCAATTTGTCAGTGCTCCCAAAAATCATTCCCGAGCCGCAGTCAAGAACGAAGAAAACATTCAAATCTCTCTCCTCCTCATATTGTCTTATCAGCAGTTGATTTGTCCTCTTGCTTGCCTTCCAGTCTATTAATGAAGCATCATCATTGTTGTCATAAGGCCTGTATTCGGAAAAATCCAAGCCTTTTCCCCTGAAAACGCTTTTATAGCTCCCGATGCCTTTTGATTTTATAAGCCCCTTTGTCACTATCTGCAGTTTTCTTATGGATGGTACAATGTCAATATTTAATTTTCTTTTCATGGCATTGAAACTTTGTTTAGTATCTCAGAAATAATATCATCCCTGCTTGCATTTTCAGCCTGCCCCTCATAGTTGAGAAGCATCCTGTGCCTCATAACATCATGAGCGACAGTCTTCACATGGTGGGGAGTCACAAAACTCTGCCCCCTCAATAAAGCCTCTGCTTTTGATGCAATATACAATCCTATTGATGCCCTCGGGGAGCTTCCCCATTCGATGTATTTTCCGAGCTTTATATTGTATTTTGCAGGATTCCTTGTTGCATCGACAATTCTTGTGATGTATTTTTCTATTGGTTTGCTGACATAGATTTCCTTGACAAACTGCTGTATTTCCTGTATTATCTTTGGATTTATGACAGATTTTAACTTATAATCATCAAATGAATAAAGGGTTATGTTCTTCTTCAGTATTTCTGTCTCCTCGTCCGCAGAAGGATAATAAATATTTATCTTAAACAAAAATCTGTCGATTTGTGCCTCAGGCAAATTGTAGACGCCTGCACTTTCAATCGGATTCTGGGTTGCCATGACAAAGAATGGCAACGGCAGTGGATAAGTTGTTTTTCCTATTGTCACCTGTTTCTCCTGCATTGCTTCCAATAAAGCGGACTGCACCTTTGGTGGGGACCTGTTAACTTCATCTGCAATTATGTAATTTGCAAATACAGGCCCTTTCATAACGGTAAATCCCTTCTTTGACTCATAAGTTGTCAATCCTGTGATATCAGTAGGCAATAAATCAGCCGTGAACTGAATTCTTGAATATGTTCCTCCTGTGACTTTTGCAAGAGTTCTCACAATCAGCGTTTTTGCAATTCCAGGAACTCCCTCGACAAGAATATGCCCGTCGCATATTATTCCTCTCAATATTCCTTCAATGACCCTGTCCTGCCCGACTATGGTTTTCTTGCACTCATTTTTTACTCTAAGAAATAACTTGTGACATTCGCCTATCTTTTTATTCTCACCCCTCTTGTCCATTTTGCATTAAATAGTTATATTTTTTTGTTTTTAAATCTTCTTCTTCTGTAATAATAATACATTCCATAAAATATTATTATGAACGCAAATATTTCTATTCCAAGTATCACATTCTCAGTGAGTAATTTGCTCTTTGGTTTTTGTATCTTTAATCCAAGATTTGTCAGCAGGCTCTCGCATGCATTCACCGCACCCTGTGCCAATTTCAGTGATGTTTCATAATCATCTTTGTCAAAGCTTGATTGTGCCTTCTTCACCAATTCATATAATTCCTTGCATGCAGGATTCTGTATGAACAGTCTTTCAAGGAATTCCAGCTGCCTTCTTGCTGCTGTTCTTGCTCCTCCCTCTCCCAATGAGGTTATAACTAATTGTGAAGTGTCAATAAAGCTTGGGCTTGCAACATTTGCAATGATTTTTACATCAAACTTTCCTTCTTTTATTGGCTTTGTCCTCTTTACTGTCAGAGTCACAGGAGTTTGTGTTCCAGGCAAAAGTTCAAATATAGTTTGCTTGTCAAATGCAAATTCAATCCCTTCCTCATCAGAAGATGCGCTTAATTCTATTCCATACAATACCTCCTCTCCAGGATTCTTTATCATTATAATTGTGTTTACTTCAGCCTCATCTCCAATTGTCAATGCTCCTGCTTCAATGATATCCAAATCATAGAATGACTTGCTTCCCCCTCCACCACCGCCTCCGCCGCCTCCCCCTCCAGTTCCAGCAGTTGTTACTGTTACTGTTGTTACAGTCACATCTTCAGAAACCATGAACACACTGAAATTATTGGTTGCAAACCGGATTTTATTCTGGTCGCTGGTTATCGTTGAATTTAATTCACTCCATGAGCACGATGAAGTTGAATAGCACTTATATGCCCCTAAATTTTCTTCATGGGTAATGCTTCCAAGAGCTCCTGTGTAATTATAAGTTATGTTTACTGCTTCAACGCTTGTATTGCTCCATCCATAATTAAGATTATAACAGCTTAGATTAAATTGGTCCACTGCTCTCTTGTTTGTTGGAGCTGATATGCTTTCAGTTAAATCATAAAATGTGCAGATTTCCCCCTCATCCCCATCCAATGAGACATTGCTTACTAATACAGTTACTTTATCCTGCACAAATTCCATGTTGTAATAACCAGGAACTTCATTTAGGCTCAGGCTTGCATTGCTGGATAAAATTATTTTATTGCTGCATAAATCCAGGACAGTAAAATTGCTTATTCCATTGCTTGTGAATGTAATGTTCGTCTTGTTGCTTACTATAAAATATGAAGTGCTGTTTGTCATTATCCCGTTTTCAGGTCCGTTGAGGTCTTTTACTTCAACCCTCAACTGGTATCTTCCCTCTGAAACTGGAGTGTAAGTGAAATTATTCTCAAATGCATAATTCCTGCCGATGTAGTTATTCACATCATTTCTAGTTTCATTAAGTATTATTGTAGCTCCGCTCGGAGTTATAACAGAAACATTTATTGTGTTTATCAAGACAGATTCCATTTGTGATCTTGCACTTATGTTAATTTGCTCAGCAGTATTATAAGTATTGTCAGGGCAGAAATAACTTACTGTTGGAGTTGTGGTGCTTACTACATTTGGTATTGTAATTCTGAAAGTTATCTCATCTGTATTATTTGTGGAGCTTCCAATGCTTCCATTCCATGAATAAGCATACAATGTTACGAATTGCGAGACAACATCTGGGATTGTCACATTTACTCCATAGCTTGTATATGCATATTGTGAGCTTTGATTTGTTAAATTGATATAAGATGTGAATGTGGCTCCTCTTAACTCCAAGCTTGCATTACTTATCCAATTGCCATTTCCCAGCTCAGTGACATTAAACCAATATGTATTTTGCTTTCTTAATATCTGGTTTTGAGAGGGTATTACAATGTTCAACGTCGCATAGACAATGCTGAAGTTGCTGTAGTTGTACTCATTATATCCCACGCTGTCATTGGCCCTGTATCTCAGATAATAACTTCCAATAGGAGGCATGCTTCCTGCTAACAAAGTATAATTGCTGAAGCTTGAATTGAATGCAAATATAATGTATGTGGAATTAAATGCTGTATTGTTATAGACTTCCAATTCATAGCTTGTATTATCCAAATCTGAATCCGTTGAGTTATCCCAGTCAAATATTGTGAAGTTGTCATTCAGCATGTGCATGCTCATTGTTGGATATCTCCATATTGCAACTGAAGGCAGCCTGTTCTGAACCTTGAATTCATGCCAGCTTGTATTTATTGTGCTTCCTCCTGAATCATTTGCCCACCATCTATAAGTCACACTTTGCTGGTTGCTGAAATTTCCATTGGTAACATTGTATGTGTAAGTTTTTGTCGTTGAATTTATTGAAAATGCTCTTGAAGTGTTTGTGTAATTTGCATAAGCTCCTGACCAGTTGCCTTCAAGCCATATTTCCTGAAGGAATACATCATCTATTGTTGCATTTATCAAAACATCATCTGTCGGATAGCTTGGCTCTGGTGTTTTATTCACATTATTTATAGTTGGAGTCTGCGAGTCAATGTTTATCAGCCTCGATTGAGAGATGTTGACATTGCTTGAATTGTCATAGACAGAAATGTTCCACATTATGTTCTGCTGATCAAGCAATCCGGATATGTTTATGTAATTGACCATGCTTATGTTGTTAAATGCAATTGAAATGCTGTTGTTGAAAGTCCCGTTTATTGTTATGTTGACGCTTCTTATGCTATGGATATCTGAAATATTAAAGCTGAAATTAACCTGGCTTATTTTTATGACGGAATTGTTTTCAGGATAATTCAATAATATCAAAGGAGCTCTTGTATCTCTTACAGTCAAATTGCTGTAAGTTGTATTTTCCCTTCCTGAATGATCTCTTGCATAGGCTTTTGCAGTGTAATTTCCAAGGACAGTAAGATTATTATTGAACACGGTGAAGTTTGCTGTATTGTTGTAAAACACAGTCCCGTTTGGATATGAGAAGTTTACAACACTATAATTCAGGAACATGTCTGTTATCGTAAAATTAATTGTTGAATTTTCAATTCCAAATTCTATTGGAGTTGGAAATACAGTCAAGTTAATCTGCGGGTTGTTTGCATCAATGCCTATGCTTCTGTTTGTTGTTAAAGTATTATTGCCTCCAGCTGTATCAACGCAGATTACATTCCAGTTATAATACCCGTCTGCAATATTTGCACCTACCAAATTATTCTGCGTTCCGGATGAAGGGCTTTGATCTGTTGCATTGTACTTGAATA
>Ga0209542_10017335_pt1 | contig 11814 bp, 9 predicted proteins | sample RifCSPhighO2_01_FD_184028 | JGI IMG/M metagenome (GOLD analysis project Ga0209542, IMG submission 184028) | Soil microbial communities from Rifle, Colorado - Rifle CSP2_plank highO2_0.1 (SPAdes) (version 2) | ecosystem: Environmental > Terrestrial > Deep subsurface > Rock core/Sediment ...
CCTCGCGGAGCGTCTCCGCGCCGCCGGCATCCGCACCATCCCGCTCCGCTGGCTCGAACGCGACGTCAATCCCCTGAAGGAAATGCTCGCATTCGTATCCCTGATCCTCCTCTTCCTCCGCGAGCGCCCTACGGTTGTCCACCTCAACAGTTCGAAAGTCGGCAGCTTGGGGGGAGCGGCGGCGGCGATCGCACGGCTCCTGACGCTCTCGAATTATCCACGCGCGGTCTTCACGGTTCACGGCTGGGCGTTCCACGAGCCGCGGCCGTTCTGGCAGCGCTGGCTCATCGCTGCCGGAGGATGGCTCGCGTCCCTGTTCCACGACCGCGTCATCCTCATCAGCACCGAGGATCATCGGGCGGCCGGGCGATTCATCCCAGCGCGGAAGCTCGCGCTCATTTTCAACGGCATAGACCCAACTCCGCCGCTTCCGCGCGGCGACGCGCGTTCCCTCCTCGGGGAGCGCACCGGCAAACCCATCGCTCTGGATACGATGCTCATTGGCTCGATAGCGGAACTGACCCGAAACAAAGGAATCAACGTGCTCATTGGCGCCGCAGCGATGCTCGCAGAGGAAAACCCAAGCCGGCAGTGGCGTATCATGGTTATTGGCGAGGGCGAAGAACGCGAGCGCCTCCAGGCGGCCATCGCAAGCGCTGACCTTTCGGAGTCAGTCTCCCTCGCCGGATTTTTACCCGATGCCGGCCGCAACGCGAGCGCATTCGATATCTTCGTCCTGCCGTCGCTCAAGGAAGGCCTCCCCTATGCCATCATGGAAGCGATGGCAGCGGGCGTGCCGGTGGTGGCGAGCCGCGTGGGCGGCGTTCTGGACCTCATCCGCGATCGCGAAAGCGGCATCCTCGTTCCCGCAGGCGACGCCCATTCCCTTGCCAAAGAACTCGCGGGCCTCATCGCCCATCCCGGCACCCGGCGGATGCTCGCCGACACCGCGCGCCAGCGCATCCGCAACGAATTCGGCGTTTCCGAGATGCTGCGACAAACCGTCGGACTGTATACGAATATGTAGGTCCGTCATGACCGCTGCCCGTTTCCCGAAAAACCGCATCATCCTCGTCGCCGGCGACATCCTGACGGCGAGCCTCGCGCTTGCCGCAGCGCTCTTCGTGCGCCACGGCGGGACGCCCGAACCAGGCATCATTGCGCTCTACCGCTTCGCCGCGCTTTTCCTCGTCCCCCTCTGGCTTGTCGGTTTTGTGATCTTCGGCCTGTATGACCCGCACAAATCAAAAAACGAACCGCGCTTCTTCGAGCGACTGACGAAGGCTGTGCTCTTCGACGCGGCGGTCACGATGCTCCTCTTCTACCTCATTCCGGAGTTTCGTCTTCGTCCGATCGTAACGCTCATCATCATCTTCGTGGCGCTCTGGACAGCGGTCGCGCTCTGGCGAACGCTTTGGAACGCGATGCTCGCGCGCCGGAATCGGGAACGCATCCTCTTCATTGGTCTCACGCCCGAGGTTATCGCGGTCGGGAGGTCTCTCCTCGCGAACCCCCAGCTCGGATTTCTCCCCGCCGCATATTGCTCCCTCGGGGAGGCCGCGGCAACTCCTACGCTCCCGGGTCTTTCGGTCTACCGCCTCCCGACGGACATCGCCGCCATCGCGAAACGGCACGAAATTGATGTTCTTATTCTCTCGGATGTGGCGCGGCGCAATAACGCCGTTGCGGAGGCGCTCTTTGCCGTGGCGCCCCTCGGGCTTCCCGTGATCGAATTCAATCGGTTCTACGAACAGGTGGAGCGGAAAGTGCCGGTCGGCCTCATCGGCGAAGCGTGGTTCATCGAGAACCTCATCGGATCTCGCCGGCCGCGCTATGAGTTCGCCAAGCGCATCCTTGACCTCACCATCGCGGTCCTCCTCGGTGCTGTGGCGCTTATGCTCTTCCCATTCATTGCTCTTGCCATCGTCCTCTCGACCCCGAAGGATATTTACTCACGGCGCGAACGGCGGGCGCGATCCGGGGACGGAATCATCTTCTTCCGGCAACCCCGCGTCGGGAAAGGCGGGGCCGTCTTCAACTTCATCAAATTTCGGAGTCAGGTGCTCGGCGCAGAACAGATGGCGAGCGAGAAGGGATCCTCCGGCGCCGACCCCCGCGCCTACCGCGCGGGGACGTTCCTCCGGAAGACCTATCTCGACGAACTGCCGCAGCTTGGAAACGTCATCCGCGGGGAGATGTCGTTCGTGGGGCCGCGGCCGGAGCGGCCAAAGTTCGTAGCTGAACTCGAACGCTCGATCCCGTTCTACCGCATGCGCGAACTCGTACTCCCGGGCATCACCGGCTGGGCGCAGATCAACATGGAAAACGACGCATCGGTAAGCGATGCGCCGGAAAAACTCCAGTATGACCTGTACTACATCAAGAATCGCTCCCTTTTCCTCGATATTGCAATCCTGTTGAAAACCGCCCTGCATCTCCTCCAGCGGAGCGGACGGTGATTTATTCTGAAAATGAGGGGGGGTGATCGACATGAATTTCGAAGAAACCCGCACCTTTGAACTCGGGATGCGGGCCCGCCAGGCCTCCATCCCCGTCAATGACCGATGCGAGGAGTGCGAGGGAGCCGGACACGTCTCGATCGGATGCGGCTTTACCAAGAGCGTATACGGCACCTGCCCGGCCTGCGACGGTTCCGGCCAGCAGGCGGATGCGACGCGCCATGAGGAGCTCGAAGCGCACATGGCTTCGCTCCTCGCTCAGAACAATCGCGCGTGAATCGGAAAGTGCCGATCTCGTGCGAACCCCACGCTCTCGGGCGTGGGGCTTTTCGTAACTATCAGAAACTAAAAAATCAACCGCTCTGCGCTGAAGTGCAACGTATGCTGCATGAATGACTGACTGATAAGAATCAAGCGGCGCCCTGACGGGCGCCGCGTCGGTTATTCCGATCTCCCTTTCCCTGTTATAGTCCTGTTATAGTCATACCGTACGCATGCAATATAGCATATACCAGCGATCGCTGGTATATGCTAATTTCTTAATCTCTCAGTATCTCTCACTTTTTGACGCAACTCTTGTTTTCTCAATTTTTTACGTTCTCGTTTCTCTTTCTCAATTTCTTGCTTTTTCGCTGTTTTCTTTCTCACTTTTTCTCTTTCCTTATTTCTTCCTTTCTAATTTCTCCCGCAACTTCTCCCGGAGAACATGGTCGTGGCTGCTCACCTCCTCAATAGTGAGTCCCTGCTCGGCGAGGATCGCTTTGTTGAAATCCCAGTCGCCCCGGAGGAGTGAGGCGCCCTCGGGGAGGCCAGCCTGGTCAAATGCTGCAATGAACGCCGCGAGATCCTTGGGGAGGCAGTAGCCGCCGAACCCGCGGTAACCGCCGTGGGCGACGTCAATGTGCGAATCGCCGATGCGGTGGTCGGCCGCCATGCCGACCCGAATATTTTCATAGTTCGCTCCCGTCTTTTCGGCAAGCCGCGCCAGGGCATTGGCGAAATTCACCTTCCGCGCGAAGTGAACATTCCGCGCATACTTAATGATCTCCGCCTCCGTTGCCGTGATGGCGGTCCGTTGATAGGTGCCGACGCCCCAGGGGGACATGAACGGAGCTTTCGGGAGGAGCGATAACACGGGATGCGCCGCGTCAATACTTTTCTCGGTGAACCCGACGATTTGGGTGTCGGGACGGAGGAAATCCTCCCAGGCAAAGCGCTCGGTCAGGTTCTCCGGGTTGAAGAGGACCTGGTGCTCCGGGAACTCGCGCTGGAACGATTCGGTGGTTCCCGGCGGTACCGTGGATTTGATAACCACGACTCTCTCGCCGCGATCCCGAACGGGACGGGTCGCATTAGCGCCGCGCGCGAATTCTGGTGCTGCGAGCATCCGAAACGCTTGGCGCACCGCGCCGAGGTCCGCGCTGCCGTCGGGTGCGGACGGCGTCGGGACGCAGATGAAAACAACCTCCGCTTGGTTGACATCGTCGCCAAAGCCCTTCCTCGGGTCTATGTCGTAGAGAAACAAATCCTTTCCGCGGCGGTACCCGCGCACCTCCTGGAGGTAGCGGGCGAGCGGCGTGCCGACCATGCCGACCCCGATCACCCCTACCGAAATATGTTGCCGCTCGCCCATGGGAAATACTGTTACCGTTCCATTTCCTACACGAACAACCTTACCTCCGTTTCCGACCGCTAGCGACCGGATGCGGCTCGGATCTGCTTGATGATATCCTCGCCCTGCTGCTGGAACCGCGGCTCGAGCCGAATGGCCTCTTCGAACGCACGGATGGCATCATTCGGGCGGCTGGCGCGGAAATACATGGAGCCGAGGTTTGCCTGCGCTTCGGCGCTTGTTGGGCTCGCAGCCGCGATCGCCTCCACGATGACCACGGCTTTGTCGAACCGATTCCGCCGCGCGTAGGCATCGGCAAAGACCTGCATACTCGGGGTCTTCGTACGATAGTGCTTTTCAAAGAGCGCCTCGGCCTCGGCGTCCTTCCCGGCGAGAATCAGTATGATTGCGTAGTTTTTGACTGCCTCGGGGTAGTCGGGCGCGAGGTCATAGGCGGTCTTGAGGGCCGCGAGCGCGCGTTCGACGTCGCCTGCGTTCGCGTAGGCCTCAGCGGCGATGAAGTAAAACGGAATGCGCTTCTCCGATATTGCGAGCGCTTCGTTCGCCACGGCCACCGCATCCGTCGACCGTCCTGCAGTCGCATAGAGCGTCGCCAGGAACGCCATCGCGCGAACATCGTTCGGCTCGGTCGCGCGCTGGGATTCGAGCTCCCGGACAGCGAAGTCAAGGAATTTTTGCTGGTCCTGGTCTGCAATGGACGTATCTGAGCCAACGGCTGCGCCCACCTGGGAGAGCTGTTCACGGAGCTCACGCGTACCAAAGGTTCCTTGATCGATCCCGATCCGGAACGTCTCGATGAGCTGGTCCACCTTCCCGGCCGGAGGAGCGGTCTGTTGCACCTGGAGTGATGCAAGGATAGCCGCGGCGGCGCGCATCGGCTTCACGTCCGCGAAATACAGAACGGCAACAAGCCCGATAGCGAGTGCAGCGCCCGCGAACCCCCGCGCCGCGCCGGAAGCCGGTGTGGCCCAAAACCCGCCCGGACCCTCGCCCTCCCCTGCCGCACCCCGCGTCATCGCAGGAATGGCCGCGAGGACCGCAAAAAAGAGAAGATAACTCGTGAGGTTGTCGAAAACGAACATGATTTGGAAGAAATGCGCCGCGAGAAGTGCGGCAAAGAGACAGGCAGTGACGACATCGATGCGGTTCCGGCGGAATGCGTGCCACAACATCCCGAGTGCTGCGGCGAACATCGAAAGGTATGCGGCGAGTCCGAGGATGCCGCCAGCGGTCAGCCAGTCGAGGAACACGTTATGGGCGCGATCAAACCACGGCTCCTGCCGCCAGAGCGACGGCTCGTAGTATTTGGAAAAAACGTAGATGAACGATTCCTGGCCCCATCCGAGAATCGGCCGCTCCTGCCAGCCTCGGAGCGCCATCCCCCAAATCGTAAAGCGCGATTGTGTGGTCGTCTCCTGCGGCGAGATGCTCGCGAAGCGCACGAGGACTTCGTTGTCGCGAACGAACGACGTATCTTTCAAGGAAAAGAACAGGATCGGGACGAGCACGGCGACGCCGACGCCGGCAAGCGCGATCTTCCGCATTCCTCCCCGCGCGAACAACGCGAGGAGCGCGCCGAACACGAGAATGCCGCCGAGGAATCCGAGCATCGCGCCGCGCGTCGCCGTATAGAAGAGAATCACCGCCTCCAGGACGAACGCGGACGCATAGCCAATGCGCCACCCGATGCCGGACGTCCTCAGGAAAAACCATATAAGGAAAAACATATGGAAGAGGAGGTATGCGGCAAGATACGTGGCATTGCCGAACGTGGCATCCACGCGCGTACCACCTTGGTGGATCACGAAAACCTGCTGCTCCGTCGGCTTGCCATCATTGATAACACAACCACCCGGAATCGAAGCGCAGTAGAGTTGCCCTACGGCGTAAAGCGAGATCAGCACGCTCGCGCTCATGCTCATGTAAAAGAAAAACTTCCAATCGCGTTCGGTCATAAATACGCTCACGAGAAGAAGAAAATACGCCACGAGGTGCAAAAGACCGAGATACCCTTCCATGCGCTCATACCCGGACCAAAAACTGCGGTAGGGCGAGAGCGCGAAGATCGTTGCGACGCCCATCACTGCGGTGAACGCGATAACCGCCCAGAACACCGGCGATGAACGCGGACGCAGGCGCGGATAGGCAAGGGCGCCCCAAATCCAGAGCGCGGCAAGACCCTCGATGAGGATGCGAAAGAGGAAGTTCTTCCCCGTAATAAACGGAAAATACATTGAACGCGTCACGATGAAAACGAAAAAGGGCGTCAGCAACAGCCCGCCTTTCAGTATCCAGGAAAGTGTTCTTTCGGCAGATGACATATCCCGTTAGAAGTGTCTACCGCAACTAATAATCATGCCTTAAGAAGGAAAAATGTATCACGCGTAATCCCGCAAAGCAACGAATTCCACTTCTAACGGGACATACCCCCGACCATAACACGAGGATGAGGATCGCGATCTTCACCTCGGTTGGAAGATCCGCGAGCGGAGCGTGGCGGAAAAACGACGTCCAGCCATTCTGGGAGTAGTTAATGATCTGGTGCCCGGGGACCAGGAAAACCTCCTCGGCAACAAAGAGCTGTCGCAGCCACGCGCGCTCGTTCGCGAAACGGATCGCCGCAAGGCCGAACTGTTTCGCCTTCGGCGGCCACACGTCGCCTCCCGTGTAGCCGTGGCGCTCCTGCACAATGCGGAGCACTTCCTGCTGGACCCGTTGCTGAATGGGATGCGAGAGCTCGGTCATGATCTCGCCCGGGTTGACCACGCCGCTCCGGAAATCCGAGAGATGAAACGTGGTGAAGGAGTGGTGAGACGGACCGAGGGTGAAAGCGAAGAGGATGTCGCCATGCCCGTCCGCGAGGTTTCGGACGAGCTTGGCATAGTCGCCGACGAGCAGCGAGATCTGCTCACAGCAGAGAACCGTGTCAAACTTCAGACTCTCTGGGACAGCGAGCGGCGCCTCGGTCACGACGCAGATGTGCCGGTCCGCGACGAACTCGGTGCGGAGGTAGTTCACAAACGCCGGCCGATGCTCCACCACATACGTGCACTCCGTCTCCCCGACCGCGCGAGTGAGGTAGCCCGTGCGGGCAAGGATGTCCATGACCCTTCCGAGGTCCTGCCCCCGGAAGCGGCGGACGTGTCCCACGAGGCGTTCGGCGATGTAGCGGTAGTACGGATTCCGCGCATTGAACGCTGCAAAGAGTTCCGCCTCGTTCATGCCGGGCTTGAGGTACAAGGATTCCTGTCCATCCATGCGTTGTCCCTCCCGTGAAATGTGTAGGTGCTCGATGGTTGCGCCCCCATGAGTGCACACGGAAAATAGCACGCCACTACCGGCGCGTCAATAGCGGCTTGCCTACCCCTTCCACCCAGGCACTGCTTCGAGTGGCGCCGTTTCCTTCGCAGGAATTTTGACGATGAAGAGGCGCGCGGTTGTGTCCGTGCGATGGAGGTGCGGCTGACCCGCGGGTATCCAAAGCCAATCCCCCGCCGTGAGCGCGACTTCGGTCCCGCCCCTGATCTTCTTTGCCTTGAGCTCGCGGTCATCCATCCCGCCGTCAGCGAGTTTCTTTGCCCACGACCCGACAAGCTCACCGCCGTACACGAACGTCACTTCTCCTTCGAGGCATCCCCAAAGATCGCCTTCGTGGCGATGGACCTCCGCCTCATTTGAAACCTCCTTGTCCTCAAGAATGTTCAACGGCAGCGCGTTCGCCGCAGCAATGGATTGCAGCGGCTCGAGGAGACGCTTGCCTTGCGTTGCCGATGCTGCAAGTGTCGCGTCAATCTCGCGGCGGCTTACGAACACGCAGGGTTGCAATGGAGCTGGCATAGGACTTATGACGCGAACGCGATAAGGATTACCCCCGCGGCCATGAACGCAGCTCCCGCAAGCCGCTCGCGGGTATGGTCTTCGCGGAAAAACAAGCGGCCCCATACGACGTTGATGACCGTACTCAAACGCTTGATGGAAATATAGTAAACCATGCTGATAAGCGAGAGCCCGGTGTAGTGGAGCGCGATGCCCGAGCCGGACATTACCATGAGCCCGAGGACGTCTCGACCCCGCATGCGGATCGCCCCGCGCGACTGCATGAAAAGAAGTGGCAGGAGGGCAAGCCCCATGAGCGAGGTAAGGTAGAACGCCGAGAGAAGCGGGGGCGCGTAGTGGAAGGTGAATTTCGCGACGGTGACGGTGATGCTCGCAACGAACGCGCCGAGGATGGCGACGTAGCTCCCCGGCTCGCGGAGCACGTTCGACAAACCGTAGCGAAGCTTGTCCTCACTCACTTTCCAGCCGAGAAAAAAACTCCCGATGAAAATAAGGAGGACGCCGACGACGCCAAGGCGAGTCGGCAATTCGCCGAGTACCAGGTACCCCACCGGGATGAGGAAAATACTCGAGAACGCGCCGAGCGGCGCCATCAGCGAAAGAGGGGCCATCTGCAGCGCTTTGGTGGTCAGGAAGGCAAGAAAAATCTCAAGCGGTACGGAGACAAGCAACACGAGCATCCAAAAGGGCCGCGGCGGAATCGTCCAACGACTGAATACCGTGACGAGGATCGCGAGCGCGGGAACCGCAGAGGCCATCCGGAGAAGCGTTAGAAAATTCGGATTCAGTCCCTTGAGTTTCTTCAAGAAGACATCGAGGAGGCCGACCGTCGCGGCATTGATGAGACCGACAATGATGCCCATTATGTTGCGAGTTCCCCGGCGGCGCGAAGCCGCGCGATGGTTGCTTCGGCAAGCCGCCAGTCCTCGGGGTCATCAATGTTGATGTTGTATTTGTCCTCCATCACGTATCCCGCAACCTTGTCGCCGTAGAAGCTCGGATCAACCGGATCGAAAAGGAGCGCCGTACGGAAAAGGTAGATTGCGCCCGAGTGCGCGTAGGCCTTGGGGAGGTTTTGGCGACGCGGAATGCGCTCGCGGATCGGCCCCTTCGAGAGAAGGAGTTTTCCGAGCCCGTGATCATCAACCTCGACCGCCCAGTGCGGGCTGAAATGCCCGGGGATCTCGACCATGGAGACCACGGAATCCGCGCCCGTGCGCTCGAGCAATTCTGCCGCTTCGCGAAGATGGAAGGCGCGGCGCAAGGGTGCGGTCGGCTGGAGAATACAGACGTAATCCGGATCGTACCGCTCGTGTTCTTTGAGCCACGTGACCGCGTGCTGCATCACCGGAAGGTGCGGAGTTGTATCCCCCGCAAGTTCCGGCGGCCGCAGGAAAGGCACTTCGGCGCCACAGCGCTTGCCGATATCGGCGATCTCTCGGTCATCGGTGGAAAGGATGATGCGGTCGAACACGCCCGAGTCCTTCGCGGCCTCAATGGTCCAGGCGATGAGGGGCTTCCCCGCGAGCTCCTTGATGTTCTTCCGGGGGATGGATTTCGACCCGCCGCGCGCGGTGATAACGCCGAGAATTTTCATCATTTGCCTGCGAGCGAAACGAATAGCTGCAAATTATAGAACCCCGCACCAATTTCGCCAATGTATAGAGATAGCCCTCGGATTGAAAAATATGACAGCGTATGCTCGCAAGGCGCGTGCGCGAATAGCGCATCCCTCGCCGGGCGAAGCGTCTTGCTCAATGTTACCGCGCAAAATTGGTACGGGTCATATCTCTAATATTCTAACGCCTCTTGACAAGTTTTACAAGAAGTGACACAAATATGGACAACACCAAAAAACGAAAGGAGGTATGCTGCGCTCTTCCACCCACAGGGACAAAACCCCAAAAATCAACGGAGGTATTGAGTGGATACCAACAGGTACGACGTATGGGCAGTGGCAAAGGACCCGGGCGGCACGAACGGCGTTCTCCCAGTGGTACGGGATCTTCGGAGCCGCGGCATCAAGGTGCTTCTCATCGCCAACGGTAAGGCGATTGAGCTTCTCGGAGGCAGCGAGGATGCAAAGATCGACTTCGTTGCCGCTACGAGCACCCAGCAGCTCCTTGACAACCATGTCCCGCCCCGCGTACTTCTCGCGTGCATGAGTTCAAATGGCGGGGTTGGACGCGACCTCGTACCTCTGCTCCGCCGCGGGAATTGTATTACGGTGGCCCTCCAGGACTTTTGGGGGGCGGATCTCTGGCACCACTGGGCCGACCCGACATTCCGACCGGACTACATCATCGTCAATGACGAGCCGGTGGGCGCGAAGCTCGTCCTGAAGGCGTGGCCCGAGTACCGGCCGGAGCAGGTCGTCGTGACCGGTTATCCGGCGAACGACAAGTACGCGTCAATCAACGTGCCCTCGGTCGCAGCGCGGGTGCGCGCCGCGCTCGGACTCGCCGAGGATCTCCCGATCATTCTCTTCGGCGGCCAGAGTTGGCCAACGGGACAGGTGATAGGCGAGGTCGTTGACGTGCTCAACGTCATAGGCGGCGATGCTTATTTCGTCCCGCGGCCGCACCCGCGGACCAAGGACGACTTCGCCAAGGAGATGGCGCCATGGCAGGAGGCGCTCGCGCGCTTTCGCGGCCGCCTCATCCTCGACTGGTTCGGACAAGTTGACACGCCGTCGCTCATCGCGGCGGCGGCTGACCACGGTGTCGTTGTCTCGATCTACTCAACGATTCTCGTTGAGGCGGCCTGTTTACGGGGAAACGCTATAAGCGTTCTCTACCCCGACTACGGCATGAAGAAACTCCTCGACGAACTCCAGGGCTGCGATGATTTTCCGCTCGTCGAGCTCGGCTGTGCGCGAAAGGCGGTGGATCGAGACGCTCTTCACCGCGCGCTCACGGCGATGGTCTTCTGGGGGAAGGACAAGCTATTGGTCGCGGCTCAGGAGAAGCACTTCCCGCTCGACGGCAAGAACGCCGAGCGCGCGGCCGACTTCATCACGAAGCTGATCTGAAACTCGCTGCAGCACGAAAACCCCGCGGGAACACGAATGTTCCCCCGGGGTGTTTTTATTCCGCCAGTGAACATGAATGTGCTATCGGCGATTCTTTTTTGGGACTTTCGGAAACCACGGCACTTCTTCACGCGATCGCCCCGTCGAAAAAATGCTTCTGGGTGTAGAGCGGAGCTGATTTCAGAACGCTCCGAATCTTTTTCGATGTCTCGGGCTTGTAGTAAGTAAGCGACGGCGGGAACGCGCCATGTTCGAGCTGGCGCGCGATCGCCGTGCGGATAGTAGCGGCGTCGTAGCCGACATCGAGCACGTTCCCGGCGCGCGTTCTCCCCTGCTGGCGCGTGCCGATATTCACCACCGGCGTTCCGAAAAACGATGCTTCCTTGATGCCCGAAGACGAATTGCCCACGAGGACGGATGCGTGTTTCAGGAGCGAAATAAAATCCCGCGGGAGGATATCAATGACAAATCGAACGTGCGGAGTCAGGTTCTGCTCGCGAAAGCGCCTGATGCCTTTTGATATTTCATCGGTGCCCGCGTCCGGATTCGGCCAGAACCAGAGGGTCGGGATGCCGAGTCCATGCACCGCCTCGAGTGTTTTCATAACATTCGCGAGATTGTCGCCTTCGCTCGTCACGGGATGCTGGATGACCATGATATAGGGTTTTGCGAGATCAATGTGGCCGCCGACGCCGATGCGATGCAGCATCTCGGCGTCGGGCTTGCGGCGGACCGTCTCGGCGAATTCGAGGTCGGGTGAGCCGACGTTGAATACATACGCCGGATTCTCGCCCATTTGCAATACCCGACGGTACGAATCGTTGTTCGTCACAAAGTGGATGTGCGCGAGCTTG
>Ga0209542_10017337_pt1 | contig 11813 bp, 10 predicted proteins | sample RifCSPhighO2_01_FD_184028 | JGI IMG/M metagenome (GOLD analysis project Ga0209542, IMG submission 184028) | Soil microbial communities from Rifle, Colorado - Rifle CSP2_plank highO2_0.1 (SPAdes) (version 2) | ecosystem: Environmental > Terrestrial > Deep subsurface > Rock core/Sediment ...
CGTCCCGGACGGTTTTCGCAAATGGACCTATCTGGTCTAAACTGGACGCCATCGCGATAAGGCCGTGCCGGGACACGCGGCCGTAGGTCGGCTTAAAACCGACGACTCCGCAAAACGCCGCGGGCTGGCGAACAGACCCGCCGGTGTCTGATCCGAGAGCGCCAAGCGCCATCCCTGCCGCAACCGCAGCCGCAGACCCGCCGGACGATCCCCCGGGAACGCGCGAGGAATCGCGGGGATTTTTTGTGGGGCCGTACGCGGAGTTTTCCGTGGACGAACCCATGGCAAATTCATCGAGATTTGTTTTTCCGATTATGATTGCGCCCGCATCTTTCAATTTCCTCACAACGGTCGCGTCAAAGCTCGCGGTGTACTCCTCGAGAATTTTTGATCCCGCGGTCGCGCGCTTTCCACGCACCAAGATATTGTCCTTGAGCGCGATCGGTATCCCGAACAAAGGCGACTCTTGCGGCGCGTCCCGCAAGATCGCGTCTTTTTCTTCCGCTTCTTTCCGGGCGTCTTTATACACGTCCAAAAACGCGTGGATCTCGGGATCCTGCTCTTGAATCCGCAGCATGCAATCCGCGACAAGCCCGCCTACGGTGAGCTCGCCCGACCTCAATTTATGACGCGCATCTTCTATGGTGTATTCCATTAGACCTGTTGTTTAATAAGCTTTTAGATAATTTTGCTTATATTTTGAGCGAGGCGAAGTAAAAATTTTTCAACTAATATCAACGATATTGTTGAAAAATTTTTGCAAAGCCGCAGCCAAAATATAAGCAAAAGGGATAAAATGTTATTAAGCAACCGGTCTATCATTCAAAAATAGCCGGTACAGAAATGTATCCGTTCTTTTTTCCCGGAGCCGCGTTCAAGAGATCCGACGCTCCTCCTTCGAGCGCGTCCGATACGGGCTCATCAGGACGAGTGACATTCTCCTCCCGCGTTCCCCCAGTCATTGGAGGAAAACCCTCGGTATCAACTTCGTCAAGCTCGCGGACATAGCCAAGAATCCTATCGAGTTCTCCCTCAAAGCGATTTTTCTCCTCCTCCGAGAGCTCAATTCGCGCGAGTTCCGCCATACGGATGATTTCTTTTTCAGAAAACGCCATAGAGTTATTCGCCAATCATTGTTAAAAATGTTTTTTCGCTTACCACTCGGACGCTTCGGCGGTTCGCATCGTCCAGTTTGGAACCGGGATCTGACCCCGCAACGACAAAACTTGTCTTTTTTGAAACCGATTCCGAAACGTCGCCTCCCAATTCGCGGATTTTCTGTTTTGCGTCGCCGCGCGTCATTGATTTCAGTGTCCCGGTGAGGACGAATGAAAGGCCCGCGAATTTTTTCGGCTTTCGCGAAACAAAAACGCGCTTTACCGCGACCCCCACGCGCTCGAGTTTTTTCAAAAATACCCTATTTTCCTTTTTTTGAAACCAGTCATACACCGATGAAGCAACCACGCGCCCGATATTCGGAACCGAGGAAAGCTCGCTCTCTGAAGCCGCGCGAATACCATCAAGCGTACCAAAATGTTCGGCAAGGTCAATCGCGGTCTCCTCCCCGACGTGCAAAATCCCGAGGGCGTATAAAAACCGCGAAAGATCGATTTCTTTTTTTTCTTGAATCTCGCGGATTAAATTCTCGGCGGATTTTTCCCCGAAGCGCGCGAGTGAAGCGATATCGCCCTCGGCAAGAGAAAAAAGATCGGCCGGATCATCGACAATACCCTCTTCGAGAAGTCGATCAACGATCTTCGAGCCAAGGCCGGAAATATCGAACGCATCCTTTGAAACAAAATGGTAAAACTTCTCCCGCCGCACGAGAGAACACTTTTCGGGATTTGCAATTCGATGCGCGACCTCGCCTCTCGGATGTACAACGCGCTCGCCGCAAAATGTTTTTGGCATCTCGAACGGCCGGGAACGCCGGGAACGCAAATTTTTGAGAACACGGACAACATCGGGAATAACATCCCCGGCGCGCTGAATAATCACCGTGTCTCCCACGCGCACATCAAGACGCTCGATTTCATCCATATTGTGCAGGGTTGCGCGGGAAACTGTTACGCCACCAACGTCGACAGGTTTTAAGTGCGCGACCGGCGTCAAGACGCCGGTCCTCCCCGCCTGGACCGCGATATCGGTAACATCCGTTGTCGCTTCGCGACCGGGAAATTTAAACGCAATCGCGCCCCGCGGGGCTTTACCGACAACGCCGAGCTTATTGAAAAGCGCATTGGAATTGGTTTGGACAACAATGCCGTCAATAAGAAACGGGAGACGCTCCCGAATCGAAAAAATATGTTTCCAAAAGACCTCAACCTCCGAAAGATTGCGGCATTCTCTTGCATACGGATCAGTCCGAAAACCGAGAAAACGCGCGAGCGCATGCTCTTCTTCATGCGTATTTAAACCACAATCGGTAATAATGTCATATGCAAGAAAATCGAGCCGCCGAGACGCGGTAACTTTCGAATCAAGCTGACGGACGGACCCGGCAGCGATATTCCGCGGATTTGCAAAAAGCGACAATCCCTTTTTCTTTTGTTCACGGTTAAGAGCTTCAAAAGCTTTTTTTGTCATATAAATCTCACCTCGAATCTCGACCGTACGCGGAAGATTTTTTACCGCACGGATCGCGCGCGGATACCGGGAAGCGAGTTTTTGAATTTCGTGGTGCCGTTCCATGCCGTCCGCAAACCCAACCGCGAGCGGAACGGAATCAATCGCCTTTATGTTTTCAGTGACATCCTCTCCTACTTTGCCGTCTCCGCGGGTCGACGCACTTTTTAATACTCCGTTTTCATAAATAAGAGAGACCGCAAATCCGTCGATTTTAAGCTCCGAAAAATAGATAAGATTCTCCCCACCCACGAGAAGTTTTTGTATCCGCGCTTCCCATTCTGTGAGCTCTTCAAAAGAAAATGCGTCCCCCAAAGAAAGCATGGGCGCTCGATGGCGGATTTTCTTAAATCCCTTGAGAACCGCACCCGCAACGCGCTCGGTCGGAGAATCTGCGGTTACGAGCTCCGGAAATTCGCCCTCAAGACGAGCGAGCTCATGCTTCAACGAATCCAAAGCACTCTCGGAAATCTCTGACGTATCAAGAACGTGATAGAGATACCGATGATAATTAATTTCTTTCCGGAGCATTAGAATCCGTTCTTCTACATGTCGTCTATCCATAAAAGTTATGGCGCGGGGCCGGTATACGTGAGCTCAAACGCCCGGCGGACAAACCGCGAAGCGCCAGTACCGCACACGGACTGGCCCGTGACTTCAAGAGTATTTTCCGCTACACCGCCACCGGGATCCGTCTTAGTAAGCTCCGCATAATAACAGCCGCCGTCGAGCGCGTTTACTGTGACGAACGTAGAATTCCCGTTTGTATAGCAAGGAGACCCAAAGCCGGAACACAGATTCGCGGGGTTAACTCGATCTTCGTAGAGCATGCGTTCGATTCCTTCATCAGCGGCGTAAAACGCTATAAACGAATCCGAAAGCTCGCCCGCAATCTGAATCTGCGAAAACGCAATATTGAACATTGCAAAACTTATGGATGAAAGAGCGGCAAGAATCGACATAACGAGTAAAAGCGCAACGCCCGACTTGCGAGTTTTTTTGCCGTGGTCGAATCGAAATATGTTCCGGAAGAATGTCATAATCGTTTTTTATGGAAAATCTCTAATGCGCTGGACGACCGACGTTTGAAGATCCATGGAAAAATCGGATACTCCTTTTGGGTCAAGAACCGTCACGGCCATATTAAACGTCGCCCAGGGCTGGCCGTCCGACGAACCACCGGGTATTCCGCGCAAAAGGATGCGAAACCGATCGACGCGAACATCCTCTGCGGTAAACGGGACCGCGTCAGCGCACAGAGACGTCTTTGAACGCATAATCCGGTCATTTATCGAATCAAGGTAATAGATTCTCTTCCCGCCGGTTGACGTGGTAAAACGAATGCCGGACTGGGCAGGACCCGACGGGTCGCAGTCGGAATAATACTCATACCCGGTTCCCACGCGCATCTCTTTCGTGATGAGTTCCATAGAAAATCGGACATTATCGATCGCCGTTTGAACCCGTTGAATCTTTACCTGTGCTTTGGTAACCGAAATCATGATTGAAATCGCAGAAATAACCAAAACGCTAAAAATCCCGGTCGCCACAGCCATCTCAATGAGGGTAAACCCCGCACTAAATTTCGACTGGTTCTTCTGCCGCCCTCGCGAAGCTGGCGCGAAAACGTTCGATTCCAAAACAGCATGTTCATCAGTACCCGATGGAACCGACTGCGGCTGTCGAAATTTTAGTGACGGGGTAAACCCGCGTATTAAAACCGTTCGATCGCTCCGCCGAGCCGCGCTCGGCTCCGCTCGTTCAAAACGTTCAAACCGTTTCCACGAATGAAACGTCTTGAGCGCCTTTAACGACTTCAACGATTTTAACGGTTTCAACATCGCCATATCATCTCCAATTATATAATGCATCTTTCAGTGTCACCGTTCTTGAAAGGCCGCGTTCGTCCCACGTCACTTCCGATATCACATCCATTCGATCCATAACGCCTCCTCCTACATCTACCATTGTGATTGTAATTTCCCTCCTAAACGGTGTTGTAAATCCCCCAACGCCTCCGTATTGATAAAACCCGTCAACATCAACCCGAAGGGGTGCAGAAGCGCCGCCCGAGAGACGCGGTGAATTCACTGTGCCGCACGGCAGCGCATCAAAAGTATATATATCTGCACGTCTTGGCTGAGGATTATCACTAATAACTCCGGAACCACTAGGATCACGATCCCAAGGGATACTCCCGACTGCCCCCCCGTCAAGATAATCGCATAAAACATTGTTGTCGCGCACAAGGCGCACGAATTCGATTCCCTCCTGGGCAAGATTAAGCGCGATGAGCTTATTTTTCGCAAACGTCACGTCAATGAGCCCCCGCGTAATAAGAGAAACCGGACCTATCAAAGCCGCGAAGATTACCGCGAATGCAACGATCGTTTCAAGAAGGGTAAAACCACGAGTTAAAACCGTTCGATCGTCCCGCGTTTGCGGGACTCGTTCAATCGCTCTCCGCCTGACGGCGGATCGCTCGATCAAATCGTTGAACGACATAAATACTCTCAACGCCTTGAACGTTTTTAACGATTTTAACTGCTTCAACATCACCATATCACTTTACGCTTATCTGCCCGCTCTCGCGGACCGTAAGTATCTTTGTCTTTCCGCTCGGCGAACGGAAAATAATGTCTACTTTTGCCCATTTCGGATCACCGTTTCCGTTTCCATCGGTAATGCGAAGATCTGCTTCGGGCGCGGAAAAAATTATATGTAGGACGCCTTCCGCCGGGCTGATAGGATCTCCGTCCACATCAAGAAATTGATACGCTACGACATTTCTATCGAACCGGAGCGACTGTATGAGCTCGCCGTCGGACGCTCCGTACTTGTAATCCCGGAACGAGCCCGATCTGTCAGCGAACAAAAGATATGTGGAAGCACCTTGTGTAAGCTGAATGCCGACTGCGGGAGGAACTTCATTCCCTATTGCGGAGACACCGGTGACGGCGAGCGCCATATTTTGGGCGCGACGGAGCATGACGGCAAGATCGCGGGCAGATCGGTTGAGCGCAACCGAATCGTTCAATATCCCAAACCCAAGAAGCACTATTGCGGAGATTGTAATCATGATCGACGAAACAACAAGAAGTTCGATTGCGGTATACCCCGCACTAAATTTCGACTGGTTCTTGTGCCGCCCTGATGAAACCGGTGGGAAAACGTTCGATTCCAAAACAGTATGTTCACCAGCATCCGAGGGAACCGACTGCGGCGGTCGAAATTTTAGTGACGGGGTGTATCCGCTCTCGGCCGGGAAGCGCTTCTGCGAAACAAAAAACATCATAAAAGTATTATACCGCGATTAGAGAAATCGAAAAAGGCGCCTCGCGGCGCCTTTTTTGCTGCTACTGGATTCCGGCAATCGTACTCTATTAGCGCACGTCCGAAAACCCCTTATTCTACTGCAATTGTCCTGTTTCGGCTACGCCTTTGTCGCTCCTCCTCGGCGTATATTCGCATATACGCCTTCGTCGTCGCTCCTTGGCTCGCTCGAAACAGGACCGATTTCGCTACGAATCGGGGTTTCCGAACATGCTCTACGCTCCGAGAACTCCGGAAATAACCGAAAGGGTGAACGCGACCACGATAAACCACGAAATGCGATCTTGGGTTATCATCCCAGTATTTTCAATCCCTGCGACATTCTCACATTCTTAAGAATGTGAGAATGTCTTCAGAACTGACTTTGGAGTTAAAATGAGTAATAGATGATTTCGTATATTCCGTCGAGGAACCGCGATGTTTCAAAAAAATATCCGGCGAAAAAATAGGCAACGACACCGCCGAAAAGAATGAAGGGACCGAAGGGGATCGTACTTTTCATGGTCGAGCGGCCCAACGCCAATAAAACGCCTCCCGCTGTACCTCCGAGCCAAAACGAGAACAAAAACGCGGCAAGAGACGCGGGCCAACCAAGGATAAACGAGACCGCGAGCGTCAATTTTGCGTCGCCAAATCCCATCCATGTCCCGCGGGAAAAAAACCAAAGGCATGCAAAAAACAACGAAAAAAGAAGCGCGAAACCAACATCAAGAAATGCAGCGTTTTCCAGAATACTCCCGACAAAAAATTCGTCCGGGAAGCGCCGCAAAAAAAGCGCGGCAACACCTAGGAGAAACAAAACAAAGAACGCCGAGTCCGGAATGATTTTTTCTTTCAAGTCAACAACAAAAATGACGATCGCGGCCGAGATACCGACAAGAATGAGGATAAATACCACAGCCCCTCGAAGCGTAAACTCCGCGAGATCGGCCGGAAGAAAAAGTATCGCGGAGGCAGCGAACAGAAGCGCGGTCGCAAGCTCCACGAGAGGATATTCAATTGAAAACGAATTCTTACACCCGAGACATTTTCCGCGCTGGATGAAGAAACTCAAAATCGGCACGAGCTCTTGCGCGGTTAAGACGCGGCCGCACGATTCGCATTTCGAACGCCCCAAAAGCGATTCGCCGCGGATACCGCGGCGAATCACCACATTAAGGAAACTTCCCACGGCAAGGCCGCAAAGAAAGCTAAACGTTACAAGAAAGATTTCCACACGAGAATCTACCTATTACTACGGAATAACATCGTAGTATCGATTGGTTGTGTCAGTTGTCCCGTTAAACGAATTACCTCCGCCATATACTGCACCTGTAATTGTGCAACTGTCTGCCACACCCGAATTACAATCTTTGTCACTGCTAAATACGTTATTGGCCCCATCTTCGAGTTTTGCTCCGAGATGATATGTTGACTGCGGAGTAGCCGTTCCGGGAGTTACGTAGCGATAACAATTATCAGGAGTGGCATTGTTCGGATCCAACGGAATTTGAGGCATAAATCCGCCTGTCTGCAACACGTTAAGTCCGTAAAAGAGGGTCGTACAGCCCGCACCAATGACCTGGCCAACAGGATATGTGACAGTCGGCTGCGCATCAAAGAAAAGTTCGAGCGCCAGCTGTATCTGCTTTATATCAGAGATTCTTCGAGCGTCGCGCGATTTTCTACGGGCGGTATTTAACGAGGCAAGAACAATGGAGGCAAGGACTCCGATAATCGCGATAACGACCAAAAGTTCAATAAGGGTAAACCCGACTTTCATGCTCCGGGATTTCGCAAAAAATGATTTAAACATTGAGGAATATCACTATTAGGATAATAATTCGACCGAAAATTTACAAATTGAGAAAATGTTCCGACCTTTACCCCGTATATCAACTTCGGCAATTTTCGTCTTGGCGCCTCCGGCGCCAGCTGAAGTTGTATTTCGAGGTTTTTATTACTGATACCTACCGTTCATTTTAACTTCATCAGGGAAATCGCGCAATAAAGGGGTTATCCACAATGAAGATATGATGCTAATAATGCGAATGAAATGCTAATCTACAAATTGCGAATAGAAACCGAAAAGAATAGTATTCGCAATTCGCCAGATTCGCATTTTATTTGTAGATTGGCATCACTGCTTACAATGACCCCACGAGATTATACAAAGGAGCAAGGACTGACATAAGCAAAAATCCGATTCCAAGACCAAGAACAACGATTAAAATGGGCTCAATAAGAGACACAAGGTTATCCACGGCGGAATTCACTTCCTGCTGATAAAATTTCGAAATCTTCTGAAGAATGAAATCCAAGCGGCCCGTTGCTTCACCAATCCGCATCATCTGCGTCACAAGCGTCGGGATCTCGGGGGTACCCTTAAACGCCGAAGAAATCGTGCCGCCTCCGCGCACGGTTTTATACGCCTCCTCGAGCGCGTGCGCAAACACAAGATTTCCCACGACATCCCGTGTAATTTCAATCGCGCGCAAAATCGGGATGCCGGACGAAATCAAAATATAAAGATTGTCCGCGAGGCGCGCGACAAAAAGTTTTTTATAGAGATCCCCCACGATTGGTATGTGAATCTGAAAGCGCGCAAAAAACATTGCCCCGTCCGGGGTACGCTTCCACCGGACAAGAAAAACCGCCACAAGGACAAGGAAAAGGCCAAGAAAAATACCGTAATTGCGGAGAAACGTCGAAAGGTACATAAGCGCCTTCGTATAGATCGGAAGCTCTTGGCCGGTTTCCTCGAAAATTTCCAAGAGCCCGGGAATTACGACCGTAAGCATCAGAATAATGACCGCCACAAACGCAACAAGAATAAATGCGGGATAGATCATGGCGTTGCGCACCTTCATGGTGAGGTAATACGAGCGCTCGACGTAATCCGCAAGATAGAGAAACACTTCCTGAAGCTTCCCCGACTCCTCGCCGGAGCGTATCAAATTCACGTAAAACGCCGAGAAAAACTTCGGGTGCTTGGCAAATGCCTGTGAAAGCGCAAGGCCGCCCGTTACATCCGCAAGAATCTGCCCCAAAGCGTCTTTTAATACGGGCTTCGACGTTTCCTCGGCAAGCGTGCGCAAGGATTCGATAATCGGAACCTGGGCTTCAAACAAAGTTGCGAGCTGGCGCGAAAGAATGACAATATCTTTTATAGTCGCCCTGCCGAAGAGAGAAAAAGAGAATGCGTTTTTTTTCTTTTCAGCGACCACAAGAACCGTGTACCCTCGGCGCTGGAGAATATCAAGAACCGAGTCCTTGGAAGACGCTTCGATGGTCCCGGTTTCAAGAACCCCCTGGCGGTCGCGAACCTGATACTCGAATGAAGCCATAACAGATAAAATCCTAAATCCTAAATCCTAAATCCGAAACAAATTCAAAATTCTAATATTCGAAATTCGAAACACTGATGTGGTCATTTGGATTTTGAATTTTCCTCATTCGGATTTGCTTGGAATTTGGAATTTGTGATTTGGTTCTACCGGACGAGCACCTGAAGCTCCTCGGGACGAAGCGAATAGAGCATTGCGGTTTCCATCGAGATCTCGCCCCTCTTCACAAGGTCTGCAAGGGAACGATTTAAACTCACCATGCCGTGTTCAAGCCCGGTTTCTATGAGCATATCAACTTCATGGACTTTGTTCTCCCGAATCACGGTGCGCACCGCGGAGGTCGCAATCAAAATCTCAACCGCGGGGATAAGCCCGCCGGAAATCCTCGGGACAAGGCGCTGGGACACAAGCGCGATCAAGGTCGCCGCGAGCTGCGCCCGGATTTGCGGTTGCTGACCCGGGGGGAACGAATCAATGATGCGGTCAACCGTTTGCGCGGCATTATTCGTATGCAGAGTCGAGAGAACCAAGTGTCCGGTTTCCGCGGCGGTCACTGCGGTCGCAATCGTTTCCGGATCCCGCATTTCGCCGATCATCGCGACATCGACGTCTTCCCGAAACATCGAACGGAGCGCTTTATGGAATTCAAACGTATCAACGCCGATCTCACGCTGGACAATGAGGGACTTGTCGGATGCAAATAAATACTCGATCGGGTCCTCAATCGTAATAATATGGTCTGCCCGAAGGTGATTCATATAGTCAACCATTGCGGCAAGGGTCGTCGACTTCCCGTGGCCCGTGGGTCCGACAACAAGAAAAAACCCCTGCTGCTTCGTGGAGAATTCTCTGAACACGTCGCCGGGGAGATTCAACTCCTCAAACGTCCTTACCTTTGTGGGAATCACGCGAAGCGCAACAGCCGGAGAGCCCCGCTCGCGAAATACGTTAACGCGAAAACGCACCAAATCCTGAAACATATACGAAAGATCCAACTCCTTTTCTTTGAGAAAGCGCTCCCAGTCGGCTTCGGGCACGATCATTCGGGCAAACGCCTCTGCTTCCGGCGAGGTCACAATGTCGAATTTCGTAAGGGGCATCAACTGCCCGTCGATCCGAATTGTCGGGTGGCGTGCAACGGCAATATGGAGGTCTGATGCGCCGTTTTTCACGACTTGGGTAAATAACTCGTCAAAACTTTTTGTGATTGTGGGCATGAAAAATGATGCTAATAATGCGAATGAATCCCGTTAGAAGTTTGATTCTATATTAATCCAGACCCTACAGAACAAATAAGTTTAATTGCCAATCCCCGTAGAAGTTGCGGTTTATACTTCTAACGGGATGAAATGCTAATCTACGAATTACTTATGAACGTATTCGCAATTTGTAGATTCGCATCATATTTGTAGATTGGCATAACTGCTTTTCGTATTGGCATCTTATATCACTTCGAGTAATTCCTCAAGGCCGATGATTCCTTTTAAGACCTTTTGAATACCGTCCTGACGCATGGTAACCATTCCCTGACGGCGCGCTTCTTCCGCAATTGCGGAGTCCGACGGAGCGGTCAAAATGATTTTTTCGAGCTCCGGCGTCATAACAAGAATTTCAAAAACGCCGATTCGCCCACGCGTACCTTTGGGGCACGTAGAAGAAACTTCCGGCTGATAAATTTCTTGCGGCAATGACGCTTCAACGCTCTTGCGGATCGCTTCCGGCATTCCTGCGATTTCCTGCGAAATAATTTCTTTCGCGCGCCCACTAATCTCTACCGCTTTCCTCGAGTCGGCGCAAAGACGCCTCGCAAGGCGCTGCCCAGCAACAAGAATAAGCGTCGGGGGAATGAGATACGGATCAACGCCCATATCGATGAGGCGCGGAATAACGCCGATTGCGTTATTTGTATGCAGGGTCGAGAGAACCAAATGCCCGGTGAGCGCAGAGTGAATCGCCATTGCCGCGGTCTCCTTGTCGCGGATTTCGCCGACCATGATGATATCCGGATCCTGCCTCAAGATATGCCGGAGGCCAGTCGCGAAATCGTATCCGATCTCCGGCCGGATCTGCGATTGGTTGACACCGGGAACATAATATTCAATCGGATCCTCCAAACTTACGATATTCGATCCCTCTTCATTGAGTGCCTGGAGAATTGTATAAAGAGTCGTAGATTTCCCGGATCCCGTGGGCCCGGTGATAAGAATAAGCCCATAGGGACGATTGAAATTTTCTTTAAGAATCTCTAAATTTCGCCCGTCATATCCGAGTTCCGCAAAACTTGAAAGGCCCTCGGCGGGATTTAAAATACGAATGACTACCTTTTCGCCGTAAGACGTCGGGAATGTTGATACGCGAAAATCGATATCATGGCCCATAAGTTCGGTACTGAACCTTCCGTCTTGGGGAATCCGCGTTTCGTCAATTTTGAGATTAGTCATGACCTTGATGCGCGTGACAATCTGCGGGTGCGTATCAACGGGAAGGGTTAAGCTCGTATGAAGAACACCGTCAACACGAAACCGCACT
>Ga0209542_10017338_pt1 | contig 11812 bp, 12 predicted proteins | sample RifCSPhighO2_01_FD_184028 | JGI IMG/M metagenome (GOLD analysis project Ga0209542, IMG submission 184028) | Soil microbial communities from Rifle, Colorado - Rifle CSP2_plank highO2_0.1 (SPAdes) (version 2) | ecosystem: Environmental > Terrestrial > Deep subsurface > Rock core/Sediment ...
TAGCCGAGCGTAGTAATTAGTTTGGAGTTATGAGGCACGCGGAGCGTGCGATTAGTCATTCAGACTTGAAAAAGGTTCTGATTTGGTCGTATAATGTAGCCCGAACAAAACTTGGGTCAGAATGAGAGAAATTTTGGAGAGCGACGCGAAGCGTCGCATAAGGAAAAGAAGCATTTTCTTGGGCTTTTTTGTCGTGCAAGATGGGTTCAAAAAATTCAAAATCCAAAGATTTTCTGGAGGGATAATTTCTAGAGGGAAGGTCGTGCAAAATATATATGCGCTTACCCACCCACCCGTTCGCACGCATTTTTTCGCCACAAGGATATTATGTGGCGAAACTCCCTTTATAAAATTGATCGTGATATAATACAAAAATGAAATATTTCATCTACGTTCGCAAAAGTACAGATGTTGAAGACAAGCAAGTGCTTTCTATTGAAGCGCAACTTGCCGAACTTCATTTGCTCGCAAAAAATGAAGGACTAGAGATTGTGGATGAGTTTATAGAAAAACGCACGGCAAAAATGCCGGGCCGTTTTGTCTTCAACGAAATGATAAAGCGAATACAAAATGGCGAAGCGTAAGGTATTATCTGTTGGAAACTCGATAGACTTGCTCGCAACCCAGTAGATGGTGGACAAATAAGTTGGATGATTCAACAAAATATTATCCAACATATTCGTATTCACGATAAAAGTTATTATCCAAGCGACAATGTCTTGATGATGTCTGTGGAATTTGGCATGGCTAATCAATTTATCCGAGATTTAAGTGAAAACACAAAACGAGGATTACGAGCAAAAGTAAAACGAGGCGAGTTTCCAAGCACCGCACCGGTCGGATATTTAAATGATGTCAGAATGAAAACGATTGTCGTTGATCGTAAAAAATCAAAAATAATTTGCGAGGCATTTGAATTATATTCGCAAGGAAATTCTCGTTTTGAAGATATTACAAAATTTCTCTATGATAGAAATGTCCGAAGTATCTATGGTAATCATATTCACAAAGATTGCGTGAAGCGTATTCTTTCAAATCCTTTTTACTATGGACATTTCCGATATAGCGGAGAAATTTACGAAGGCAAACACAAGCCGATTGTTGAAAAGAAACTTTTTGATAAAGTACAAAAAGTTATGATTGAAAGGGGACATCCGATGAAATCTAGAATTGAGCCAAAACCTTTTTGTGGACTTTTGCGTTGTGGCACTTGTGCAATGATGATAACTGGGGAAGATAAAGTAAAAAAGGTATGTAAAAACGGAAATATCCACAGATACGTTTATTATCATTGCACCAAAAAATCAAAAATAATTAAATGTGCAGAACCATGTGTGAGAGAAGAGGTTTTGGCACAACAACTTTCAGAAATTCTTTCAAATTACGCTATGCCTTCGCCATGGGTGAAAGAATTTAATTTGTGTATGGAGGAGGACAAAAAAACTGCAAACCGAGAATCATCAATGATTATTTCCGATTTGCAGAACAAAGTTTGCAATCTTTCAGAAAAGATAGAAAGATTGCTAGATGTCTACCTTGCTCAAGATATTGACCGTGAGACATATTTAAAAGAACGCTCTAAGTTTTTTTCTGAAAGAAAGACAATCCAAGAGAAAATACAGAAATTAGAAACGGACGCCACTGTGTGGCTCGAACCTATGCGAGAATGGGTTGAAACCGTTTCAACACTGGACGAAATCGTGAAAAGGAACGACCTTCCCCAGAGAAAATTAACCCTCCAGAAAATCTTTGGATCGAACCTCATCCTGCACGACAAAAAAGCGGAAGAAAATCCTTCTTTTCCTTATGCGACGCTTCGCGTCGCTCTCCAAAATTTCTCTCATTCTGACCCAAGTTTTGTTCGGGCTGGGAGACTTGGATTCGAACCAAGATAAATAGATCCAGAATCTATTGTCCTACCATTAGACGATCTCCCAATGTTTATATTACCCTGATAGAGTAGCTTAAAATAACCATTTATTCAAGGTTTTAGATTATTTCTTCTTCCTTGTACAAGCTTTTATGAAAGCGGTGAAAAGAGGATGAGGACGAAGCGGATGAGCTAGAAATTCTGGATGAAATTGCGTACCTAAGAAAAAAGGATGCTTGCTTTTCGGAAGTTCGGCAATCTCCATCAGATGCCCGTCTGGAGATCGCCCGGAGAAAACTAAACCTTTGGCTTCCAAATCAGCGATAAATAAGGGATTAACTTCATAACGATGACGGTGTCGTTCTGTTATTTCCCCGCCCGCAACGCTATGCCAGCCCGAATCGCTACGCGAAGCGTTGCTGGCGGGCGTAGCATTGCGGGCGGGTTTTTTACCATAATATGCATTGCTTGCAACAGTTCCATTTCTCAAAACCGCTTTATATGCCCCTAAACGCATACTGCCACCATATAAATTACTTTTTAAATGTTCTTTTTGGGATTCCATCACATCTATCACTATATTCTTTGAATTTGGATTCACTTCTCTGGTATTCGCATCTTTTAAACCTAAAACATTTCGCGCATATTCTATTACCATCATTTGCATACCGTAACAAAGACCCAAATAAGGAATTTTATTTTCGCGCGCGAATTTCACAACTTTTAACTTCCCTTCCACCCCCCTTATGCCGAAACCTCCAGGCACGATAATGCCGTCATATTTTTTTAAATCTTTGAGTTTTACTGGGGATTTTTCATAATCAACAGAATTTAGCCAAGAAATAATCGGCTTTTTATTTTGCATATAAGTGGAATATTTTATAGCTTCAATCACCGAGAGATAAGAATCAGATAAAATAAAATCTCCCGATTCAAAATATTTTCCAATCATGGCAATTTTTACAGTATCTTTGCCATTGTGCGCATATTGAGCAAAATCCTTCCATTGTTTCCAAACTCTTGCGTCTGGTTTTTTACAAACAACACCCATCAGATCACAAAGCTTACTTGAAATCTTTTCTTTCTCAAAATTAAGCGGTATATCATAGATACTATCAACATCTGGCGCTGAAAATACTCCCTGAGCCGGCATATTGCAAAAAATAGAAAGTTTTTCTTTTCTTTTTTCGTCAAGCTCCGTCTCGCCCCTGGCTAAAAGTATATCCGGCTGGATACCCGAAGCATTCAAAGTACGAACAGCATATTGGGTCGGCTTGGTTTTCATTTCCCCGACCTTGGTCGGGGTGGGCAAATAAGAAACCATCACAAAAAAAACATCTTTGGGAGATTCAATTTTCATCATTCTAGCGGCTTCTAAAAATAAAATATTTTGATATTCCCCAATCGTGCCTCCAATTTCAACAATAACGACATCTGCTTGCGCTATAACTCCTGCTTTTTTAATTCGTCCGATTACTTCAAGCGGAATATGCGGAACAACTTCCACGCACTTGCCTTTGTATTCTAAATTACGCTCTTTCTCTATGACAGTTTTATAAACTCGGCCTGTCGTCATATAATTTATTCGAGTTAAGTTTAAATCCAGAAATCTTTCATAATTACCCATATCTTGATCCGTCTCATCTCCATCAGTCAGGACAAAAACCTCCCCGTGCACTGTTGGGTTCATTGTGCCGGCATCCACATTTATATAAGGATCAATTTTTATCGCAGTCACATTTAACCCGCGATTTTTTAAGATAAGTCCAAGCGAAGATGTGGTAATTCCCTTTCCCACTCCGGAAATAACCCCCCCCACCACAAAAATATATTTTGTTTTCTTTTTCATTATTTATTTAAATACTTTCTTATCGCTAAAAAAGACGAAATCACTCCTAAAAATATACCTGATAATAAAATAATTGCAAAAATTTGAAAGAAATTTGAAACATAATAATCATACATATTAATCCCAAGAAAATCGGTCATATTGCGTCCAAGCCAAGCCGTGACCGGCCAAAAAAGGATCAGTGTTAGTATTGTGGCAACAATACCATAGATAGCGCCTTCAATCATAAAAGGTCCGCGAACGCGCATTTTAGAAGCCCCGACAAGACGCATCACGCTAATTTCTTCTTTAGAAATAAAAATAGTTAATCGAATAGTGTTGAAGGTAATGATTATAGAAATAATTATTAAAAGAAGGGTAATAAGAAAACCAAGTTTTTGCGCGCCGGATATAATCGCATTTAGTTTGTCTATAACTAATTTGTTTTGATGATAATTTACTTTATCTATTATATTGGCGGAACCTAGAACTAAAGTATTGTCTGACTTTAAAAAATTCGCGATATCTTCATACTGATTTACCTCTCTGGCTTTAACATTTAAATAAGCGCCGAGCGGGTTATCTCCTATCTCATCTAATGCTTGAATCGTCGGATAATCATTTTCATGACGAGAACGGAAAAGTTTTAGCGCCTCAATATCGCTGGTATAAGAAACTGCGGCAACTTCCGGCAGTTTTAAAAGGGATTCTTTCAATAATATTATTTTATCCTCTGAAGTGCCAACATTGAAATAAATCGTTACATCCACTTTATCTTTAATAACATTAAGTGAAAAATACAATACTGCTTGTAAAAGAATAATCATGGTAATAACCGAAAGAGTGATAGTAACCACCAAAACAGCTGCCCAAGAAATAATTCCGCCTCGAGTAAAGTTTATAAATCCTGCTTTGATAATTCTTTTTAATGCAGTCATAATAATAATCAACTATACCATAATCTATTTGCTATTTTTAGTATCTCTAATAATTTTTCCATTTTCCAACGTAATCACTCTTTTCCCGACTGAATCAATAACACCTTTGTTGTGAGTGGTTAAAATCACGGTCGTGCCGAGATCATTTATTTTTTTTAAGATTTGGACTACTTCGTATGTATTAATGGGATCCAAATTACCCGTCGGCTCATCGGCAATAATAAGTTCGGGCTGATTGATGATGGCTCTCGCGATAGCTAGACGCTGTTGTTCACCCCCCGAGAGCTGATTTGGAAAATGAAAAATTTTATTTCCTAAATCAACCAGATCCAGAACATGCGGCACATCATTGGTTATTTCTTCATCGGCTTTACCGGCCGCTTCCATCGCAAAAGCAATATTTTCATACGCAGTTTTATTTGAAAGTAATTTAAAATCTTGAAAGACCACACCGATACGTCGACGGAGTTTGGTTAAATCTTTATTTTTTAATTTATGCACATTAATAGATTCAAAAAAAACGGTTCCCGAAGTGGGAATGTCGTCCGCCAAAATCATTTTTGTGAGAGTGGTTTTCCCCGCCCCTGAATGTCCCACAACAGAAACAAACTCCCCCGCTGTAACAGTAAAGGTAACATCATCCAGCGCCACTGAATCCTTATAATTTTTAAAAACATTGTTAAAATAAATCACAGATTTAATTATATCATAAACTCTTTCTAAGACACGATAGATATGAATTTCGCTTTAATTTCCTCAACTAAAGAGAACGGCGCACGAGAAATAAATTTAAACTCTCTCGCATTATAATCAATTGCTCGCGCTTGATCAATAAGCGCAAAACCACGTATTTTATCAACTTCAACCAATACTTCAAACGGATAAAACTTTTGTTTTGAGGTAATAGGACAAACTATAGCCAAGCCACTTGATTGATTAAAAATAACTCTACTGATTACGATAGCCGGGCGAACACCCTTTTGCTCACATCCAATACTCGGTGAAAAATTAAAGTAAATAACATCGCCTTGATCTGGTGTATACATTTTGTTTACCATATTTCTTTACCCATCGGCTTTCCCCAATCAAATTCTTTATGACGATTTTTTTTGGTAATGCCTTTAACCATATCTTCTAATATATATTTGGGCTTGGCTTTAGAAATAATCATTTTGTCTCCCAGCTGATGGAAGCCGACGACAGAGCCGTCTTTCAAATCAAGATTCTCCGCAAATTCATCGGGTATCCGCACTGCCAAACTATTGCCCCATTTTCGGATTTTTGTTGTCATAGTTTAAGTATATACAATGTATCTACAAAATCAAGCATAAGTCTATAAATTCTTCTCCGCCTCAATGAAAATATCCAGGTCGCCCCCTAGAACCGCGTCAATGTTTGAGGTTTCAGCGCCAGTACGGTGGTCTTTAACCATTTTGTAAGGGTGGAGTACATACGAGCGTATTTGATTTCCCCATTCTATCTCTGTATTTTTGAGTTTTATGGACTCTTCAATGCTTTTTTTCTCTTCTTTCGCTTTTTTAAAAATTTTTGCCCGTAAAATAGACAAGGCAGACTCGCGATTTTGCTCCTGCGAGCGTTCACCAGAAGCATGCACCGCAATACCACTTGGTATGTGCGCCACTCGCACCGCTGTCTCTCTTTTATTCACATTTTGCCCGCCTGGACCGCTTGACCTTGAAAATTCAATTTTTAAATCGCTATCTCTTAGCACAATATCTTGCTCCTCCAGTTTTGAAAACTTCGGTAAAACTTCAACCAAGACAAAAGAAGTGTGTCTTAACTTCTTCGCATCAAAAGGCGAGACACGCACTAAACGATGAACTCCAGATTCATTTTTCAATGTTCCATAAGCTCCTTTTCCAACTATTTCTACTGAAATATTTCTATACCCATTATGGTCATTTTTATTTTCGTGAATGAGATTAATATTCCATTCTTTTTTATTCACATATTTCAAATACATTTCAAAAAGCATATGCGCAAAATCTTCCGCATCGTCCCCGCCTGCCCCGGAGATTATGGTTAATATTGCATTTCCCTTATCATATTTTCCCAAACCCTCTTTTTTCGCCTTTAGTTCTGCCAGTTCTTTCAGCATCGCTTGCGCTTTATTTTTGTCACTCCAAAAATCTGGAGCCTGTATCACTGCTTCTAATTTTTCTATTTCTTTTTGAATGTCGTTTGTGTCTTTTTCTTTTTTCATGAGCCGAGAGTGGGAATCGAACCCACGTTCCTACTTTACGAAAGTAGTGTTCTACCACTGAACTATATCGGCTTATTATTTATCAGGGAGTACCTTTACGATACCGCTAGACAAACCAAAGAGTTTTTATTTTTGATTCTACTACCGAACTAACAGCATAGATAATATCTTTTTTAGACCAATTTCCGCCGTCACATTCTCTGCAAGATTGAAGAATACGAACATCATCACTGTGTAATTTTGATTTTGGATAAGAACTATTTAAAGCAATACTGCCAACTAATCCACCAATCTTTTTAACTTCTACGGCATCACCATTTTTAACAATAAAATCAGGTGGATTATTTTGATTTCCTAAATACGAAAGATGTTCAGAGTGTTTTTTGTCTTTATTCTCTAAACCAACAACATCTACATTGGAACAAAAAATGTCTCTGACAAAATACTCCAAGGCAGTGCCAACATTATTCATTCTATTTTGTCCAGAATAAAGCTCTGCGAGCTTGAAGCTCTTGAGCTTTGACATGTTGTTGAATGCTTTTAGAATATTTGTCTCCATAGAAACTATTATAGCAAATATTCTAATTTTTTCCCATGCCAGCCCCGCCAAAAACAAAAATGCCGAAGCCCGCGCGGATTCCTCCCCAGACCCCTCTCCTCCGCGCGGGCTAGTCCATCACTCCGCCTCATTAGCCCCAGATTGATTGTGGCGGAGTGTGTTTGCATTGCGTGCCTCGCTTTCTCCTTTGGAGAAAACTGTGTATCACACAGGCGTGCGTAGCACGCGCGAGGCACGCTGGAGATTTTCAGCTATTTTTGATAAAGTAGGTTCTAGCGGTATCGTAAAGGTACTCATTTCTAATATTATGCCTCTTTTGCAATTTCCCAAATTTCTTGACTAAGGTGTTTTCCCACATTATCTAAATCGGACAGAAGCTGGTTTTCCTTTTCTTTTTCCTCAACCGAAAGAGCGGCGCTTAATTTTATTTTACTTATGACGGCAAGTTCGGTTTTAATATCGCGTTTAAGCACCGCAAACCCCCTACGGATGGACTCTTCTGCCTCTCTTATGTCTCTTGTTAATTCCTTATGCTTCTTGCGTCCATGATAGAAATGAAAAAGTATATATCCACCAAGCCCCAAAATAGTAATCAGTAATAAAATTATGATAAAAAGATATATGGCTTCATAACTCAAACGCCCGCCGCCAAATTGGACTGCTGTTCTGTTGACTGTCATTTTTACTTGAGGGCCGGGAGGAGAAAATTCTTCACCGATTTTTCCTTGAGCCCATAGAAGATAATTACCCGGTGACAAGAAATTCGTATGTTTATAGAACCAATCACCTTTATTGTCTGATTCTATGTCTTGGCTAAATGTCTCGCCGGTTTGTAAATTCTGAAGATAAATAACCACGGACTCGTTGGTAAAATTAGTTTTCCCGCCGACATAAAAGATTTCTTCATTAGAAACATTCTTGGAAATAGTGGTGATAAGCGGTGGCGCAATTTGAGGAGTTTGCGCATTCACTTTATAAGCAGTGAAAAACATTGAGGAAATAATGAGAAACAGAAGCAACATTTTTACCCCATACTTTTCCTGATATTTTTTTAATTCTTCAAGTTGCTGCAAAATATCTGCCGGCAATTTTTTCTCTTTTTGCGCAAAATGGATATAATGTCGCCATAATTTTACGCGGTAAGCTATATAAACAAGCAGAACTAAAATTATTAGACCAATAACCCAAACCAACATCCAGGGTATAGACCAATTACCTAATTTTATTCCAGTACCGCCTATGAATGAAAAAAGGGGAGTTGTTATGCGCAGACGTTCCGTCACTTCTCTGTAATTGTCAGACTTATCAAATGCTCGCACAATCACATCATAGCCACCCAACTTTAAGGAAAGTGGAATATAAGGGCTTGTCACCTCAATAAAAAATTCACTTGTGCTGGCCTCCGCTTCTTCAATAAAACTACTTGAAAGTGGCATAAGTTTTAATTCATAATGGTCTATACCAGACAAGGCATCAGTGGTCGTGAATTGAATAACGGGCAACCTACTGGTCGTACGGGCAGAAGGCACAATATCTATAATAAAATCAGCCGGTGGCGTGGCATCAACTTTAATGGCAAAATGAGTCGTTCCACCCCAAACTCCCGCGCGCAGTGCTTTAACATGAAAATAATGTATGCCATCCGCAAGGTTAGTATATGAAACTGAATCCTTCTTTCCTTCGCTGATATTGTCAGGGTTGGTGACTGGATTATCGGATAGTATATAACTATATCCTTCCACTCCGGGAGTTTCGTTGATAAACTGCAGTGAGACCGTTTTATTTGAATACCAGGTTGCTTGATCTGGATTAGTATCTGAAACGACTTCTGGACCCGCGGGTGGTGGAAGTTTAAATCTAAATACTGCATTGTTTGTCTCATTAAGAACATTGGTGCCTAATCCATTATTTAAAAGCGCTTTTGACTTGTCTAAAAATTTGACAAGGCTCTCACCGACCGACTTTACTCGAAAAGTTACCGTAGAAATAAGCGCCCTTGATGATGTTATGCCTCCCGGTACTCCACCCTGTAAATTCATTTGACCATTCACATTGTCGAACTTTGGATTAGCCGTCCATACGCCAATAATAGATCGCCCCGTTGACGGCGAGACAATTTGAAGCATATCCGGCGGAAAGGATAAAGCAATCTCTAGAGCATTTACTGATTCCTCTTTTGTGTCCAGAAGTATTGAAACATTAAAAGTAGAACCAACGGTAAAATTTCCCGAAGAAGGAGAAAGCGACAACGTCGCTGCCTTGCTGATTGAAGGAAAAAATAAAAAAACAAAAAAAATGCTTGTAAAAATACGACGATTCATAATTTATAGCTTTCGCTTCAATTTATTATACACCGCCAAAGCGCAAATAACAAAAAGAATGCCTGTAAAAATAAATAAGGGGGTAAAAATTCTCTTCCAGAGCATATCGGATTTAAAAGTTTTTAACTCCTGTTTTATTAGAATATCTGTCGGAGTATTTTGAAAAGGAACAGTGGGAGAAAAAATGATTTTGCCATTTTCCTTGACAGAAACAGAAAAAGTTTCTGGATTTGTTTTCACTTCTGTCCCTTTACCATCGGCAATATATAAATTACTTTTTACAAAAGAAATTGACGATTCACTCGGATTTAAAGCTTCAAAGGATAATTTAATAATCAAGCCGACATTGCCACTAAAGGCCTTGATGATCCCGCCACTTAGTTTAAGATTGCCATTCGGCAGTACTGATGGTGGCGCCTGCCAAATATCAACAATGGAGTTCGTATTGTCAAATCCTAAAAATTTTAATTTATCTGGCGGATAAATAATTTCCAAATCAAAAGCATTTATTGGGTCTTTCGCATCCAATAAAACACTAATTAAAAATTCTGATTCCGGCGCAATAGAAAAATTCGGACCAGAAAAATATACCTTTGAATTTTCCACAGCGAAAACTTTTACGCTACTTGCAAAAAAAATAAAAAGTAAAATAAATAAAATTAATTTTTTCATATTTTTCTCTTCTATGTATCCCAATAATAAAATAAAATAGAAATATCAATAAAATCTATTTTATTATCCTTATTTAAGTCATAATAACTAATAGCCAGACTAGGTTGTTCTATGAAGTAAAGTAAAATGCTTAAATCTAAAATATCCACTCGTCCATCGGAATTAAAATCAGTAATTTTAGCAGCAGTGTTATTGGTCGAAACTCCGCCGCCACCGCTTCCCCCTCCGCAAGAATTAGTAGTGCAAGAAGCAGAACAAGTAGCTGGGCAGGCGCCGTTAGATCCTCCAGCATCGCATTGTTCTCCCGATTCAACTGCACCATTTCCGCAGACGGGTTCAGAGCTACTATTTGTGCTAGCTTCTTGAGTAGACGCATAAACAGAACCCGATAGTAATGTCAGTCCCGTTAGGAATAATATTAAAAATACCAAGGCATGTATTTTTATCATAGCCCTTCTCCTAAAATAGTAAGAGTTGAAGTTCCCGACTTTCCGGCGGGAGTTCCGAGAGTTGTTTTGAGATAGAAGTCCTTTTCATTGCCAGCGCCAACAGCTATCGTTGTCCCGGTAGTTGTGTCTGCGTCAAAGGTCGCGGACCCGGTGATGCAACTTGCATCCGCGCATGCTGCCCCCTTGGCATTTACGAGATAATTTTCACTAGACACAACACTGTTGGTGAAAGTGGTGATGTTATACCAGATTGTCAAAGTAGCGCCACCGCCATTATAAAGCGTTATTACTGGTTTGGCAGTGCCAGCGCCACCGAATGTTTGCGTCTCACTCGCGCTATTGCTTGGATTAGAAACCGTGGCTTCCGGCGCGCCCTCAGGGAATGTGATGCTTGATACTGAAGTAGTATAATCTTGAGCTCTTACTTCTATCGCGGCTGAAAGACCAATTGTGTACAGGTCGCTAATTGCGGTATCGTCAATATAATTCGTCTTGCAACCGATGGCTTTCACGGTTGTCGTTACCGAAACATCAAATGCCCCGGAATAGGTTGTGGATGAGCAAGATACCGCGCTTCCATCAATTGTGTAGTGCGCAACCGCGCTTGTAGTCGTGGCGATACTAAGCGTTACATTTTGCGTGCTGCCATAAGTTCCCGCTCCGGGAGAACTGGTGATGGCGCCGACTGTGAGAGTAAAACTATTACTGGTCTGCACCGCGCTGTTGACGTAGTTGGCTTTTGTGCCAAGAACCTTAATTGTTTTTCCTGTAGCAATTACCGTGGCATCGGCGCCGGTTGTTCCGACAGAACAAGTACCAGGCGTGCTTGCTTCTGGACTGGTTACGCCATCCACTGTCTGACAGAAAACCGCGCCTGTCGTGGTTGAAGTTTGTGTTGAAGTAGTGTCATTATTAAAACTTCCGCCATTGGTGCCGAAGGTGGGGTCAGCC
>Ga0209542_10017339_pt1 | contig 11812 bp, 18 predicted proteins | sample RifCSPhighO2_01_FD_184028 | JGI IMG/M metagenome (GOLD analysis project Ga0209542, IMG submission 184028) | Soil microbial communities from Rifle, Colorado - Rifle CSP2_plank highO2_0.1 (SPAdes) (version 2) | ecosystem: Environmental > Terrestrial > Deep subsurface > Rock core/Sediment ...
AATTCAGCAATTTCTTGCTGAGCTTTTCCTTTTTCATCCCATTGGATGATTAATCCACGCTCTTTTATGGTTATCATACAAATAAGAAGTAGAACTTATTTATATGCGTTTCTTTTGTCGTAAACTATTGTTTCTGGTACGAATAAGTCTCCGATAATGTCTATGTCTTTTGATCCCCAGGGTGCGTCTACTTGTTTTGGTGTTTCTGGTGTGTTCGTGTCTGTTGTTTCTTATTGAGTGTCATTCTGAGGTGTTGTTGTGGTATCGCTGCATCCTGCGACAATGCTAAGTAAGAAAGTTAAGATGATGAGTGTAACTATCCCTTTTTTGTGCATAAAAATAGTTTTGTAGTAGGGGATATTTAAAGTTTTCTACCTAAAGAATTTTGATTGTAGTCGTAAATCAAGTTGCAACCCTTGTGTTCCTCGTACTACAGACGCGACGTTAAAATCAAAGAATCGCAAAATTCTCGCAGTTGGGTGTCCGAATGCTAGTTGTTGCACGGAAAATTGGTATTGTTCATAGCTTCCTGCTCCAAGAGAAAAGTCTAAGTCTACAATTCCCGCAAAGTCTTCTCCTGCAGTGTTTTGTATAGCATGAACATAGGGTGTGGGTAAATTAAACGTAAGTGTTTTAGTTGCAGAATCATAAAAGAAGTGGGATTCTCCTCTACTGAAAAGAGGTGTGTAACATGATCTTACAAAATTTGTGTCAATAAGAATACGGGGTTGTTCCGTGCAAAGGGATGTTCCAGACATAAGATTTACAGGTGCAAAATCTTTTATATAGTTTGTGCTAGTCTTTAGGGTATGAAAAGTGGTGATGATATTGGTTCTCTACTGAGGGATATTATTCTTGGTGGTCAGGATGGTGTGGTAAATGTTTTGGGTTTGGTGTTGGGTGTTGCTGCTGCTACTGCTGATCCTCGTATTATTTTGATTGCGGGTTTGGCGGGTGGTTTTGCTGAGTCTATTTCTATGGCTGCCGTTGCGTACACATCTACCAAGGCTGCTCGTGATTTTGCTCGTTCTCGTCATCGTTTGTCTTCTGATAGTCCTAAGTATGCTGCGGTGATTGTGGGTGGTTCGTCGTTGATTGGTTCTTTTTTGCCGTTGTTTCCTTTCTTGTTTTTAGCACCTATGATGGCAAGTGTCGTTGCTGTTATCTTATGTGGTATAGTCTTATTTGCTACAGGTTTTGTTAAAGGTAAATTGACGAAGAGTTCTGCTTGGAAGTCAGGTGTGGAATTGTTAGTTATTGGTTTGCTTGCGGCGTTTGCGGGTTACTTGATTGGTCACTGGTTGGGTGTAATATTAATATAAATAGAAAATTATAAAAAAAATTAGTTCAGTCTGCTGTTCCTACCATGACTAGTATGAATGCAATGAATAGGCTTAGTTCTCCGAGTAAGTGTCCGAAGGGTTGGGTAAATAGGTCAATGTAGTAAAGGATGTAGAACAATTCTGCTATTCCCCAGAAGGTGAATGCTGCGACAATCGTTTTTGGTACTATTTGGTGGCTTGCTCGTACGGCGAATATAACTGCGAGTATGAGTCCGAGTAAGTGGAGAATAATAAAAACTGCGTTGGGTATGTTTGTTGCGAATTCGCCGAGTACCATGGTGCACCTCTTTGGTGTTGTTAAGTTACGATTGCTTATTTATTAACCTAACGTTTTGTCGTAATATTAATAAATGAGGGTGAGTGGCTAGGGTTATGCAAAAAGGTGTGATGACTTTAGCAATTATGTTCTTGCTCGTGCCGGTAGTTTTTGCTGAGGAAGAGTTGTCTCCTGAGCAGGCGGTGAATCTTACCTTGCAGCAGATGTTTGGTGATCAGGGTATGGTTGCTATTCGTGATAGTGTTGACATGATTTTGTTGGTTGTTCAGGTTGCTGTGTTAGCTTTTGCAGTACTAATGTCATTATTGTCAATTCTAGTTTTGGTGAAAATCGTGAAGAATTTTCGTTCTTAAGGTAAAGAGTAAGATTGTTGAGTTGTTTTGAGTCGTTCCCGTCTTTGATGCGGGTCAGGTATGCGATGTAAGTATGCGTCTAGGCGATGTTGACTGTCAGGTAACCCTATGCGTAGGCGTACGCGTTCTACGACTATGGGTAATATATTAAACCCATATCGTTCTGTTAACAATTGCGAAACATCGAAGTCAGTAAATACGTCAGGTAAAGGTTCATCTGTAAAAATGTCTTTTATACGTTGCTGAATTTCACTTAACCGCAATAATCGTCGTATCATGATTCTTTATGTTTTAACAAAATGAGTGATAAAAAGTTTGTTTTTAAATTTTTCCTTTTTTAGAATAATCCAGCGATGGCATAGCAGAGCATCCAGAGTGATACGATAACACCGAGAAGTGCGAGTACAGGAAATTTTCCGATGTTGAGGGGCATGCGGAACTTTCTGGGTGTTGGTTGTTTGTAGCGAAGGATGATGACACTGAGATTAACCATAGCGAAAGTGAGAAAGAGGAAGGAATCGTTCAGGTAGGCTACAAACTCGATGTTGCCGATGAGGCTGAGTAATATTATGAAAAGAGTAAAGGCAATAATGGCTTTTACCGGTGTGTTTGTTAGTGGGTTGATGGATGCTAGCCATGCAGGTAGTGATTTTTTTTGCGCCATGCCATAGATCATACGCGAGGTAGTTGCTATAGTAATGAGTACAGTGTTTGCTGTGGAGAAGAGTGCTATAACCCCTATGAGGAGGAAGACGTTATTGCCGAGCAGTGCTGCTGCTACGGTTGCTAGGGGTGCTTTGCTTGCGGCTAATGCTTCCCAGGGTATGGTGCTTATGGCTACCAGTGCAACAGTGATGTAGAGTATGCTGCTGATGATAATGCTAAGAACGAGTGCTCGTGGTAAAGTTTTCTCTGGATTTTTTGTTTCTTCGGAGAGTTTGACGATGCTTTCAAATCCCATGTACGCAAAAAAGACGAGTGCTGCTCCGCTGAAGATGTTATGGATATTTTCGAACGAGGGTAAGTAACTAATGGTGCCTATGTTTTTTATGCCGAAGATGATAATAATAGCTAATCCTAGGAATTCTATGCTAGTACAGATGATGTTGAGGATTGATGTTTGTTTGATGCCGATGATGTTGATGACACTGCTAAGTACAATAATAATGAATGCGAAGAGTATTTTTTCGTCAATGCCTACAATTGCTGACAAGTATCCTCCAAATCCAAGTGCTACGGTTGCTGCGCTGATGAATCCTGTGGCGATGACAAACATGCCGATGATCCAGGCAATGTTCTTGTTGAATGCGTTTTTGACGTAGTCGTATTCTCCTCCGTCGTCTTTGAAGAGTGTGCTGAGTTCTGCGTAGCTTAGCCCGGTAAATATGCTAATAATTGCTGCTATAGTAAAAGAGAGCCATACGCCGTTGCCTGCTATGCCTGCTGCTGCTCCGATGAGTGCGTAGATTCCTGCTCCGAGAATGATGCCGACACCTGCTACAGTGACATCGAAAAGGTTGAGTGTTCTTTTTAGGTGCACCATCTTTTTCTTAGGTGGTGAGTCGTAAAGTCTATTTAAGGGTTAGCTATCCTTTTGGTCTTAGGGAAAGCTTTATATCTTCTTTCGTTCTTGCGTTTGCGAAGAGGTGTTGTGATGAATTTAGAGTTATTGAAGAAATTAAGTTTGACGCCCGGTCCTTCAGGTCGTGAAGATGAGGTTCGTTCTATATTGAAGAAGTTGATCAAGCCGTTTGTTGATGATTTGTATGTTGATAAGTATGGTAATCTTATTTGTCATAAGCGTGGTGTTGGTCCTAAGGCTTTATTGGCTGCTCATATGGATGAGATTGGTTTGATGGTGAAGGGTATTGATGCTAATGGTGATTTGCGTTGTTCTCCTATTGGTGGTATTGATGCTATTAATATGATTGGTGAACGTGCTGCGTTGACAACGAAGAAGGGTGTTATTTATGGTGTTATTACGACGTCTGCGTTGAGTAATGCTGAAGTTGTTGATACCGTCCCACAGTTGAAGGATTTGATTGTGGATACAGGTTTGTCAAAGGATGAGTTGATACGTTGGGGTGTTGAACCAGGTGATTATTTGAATCTTGATCGTTATTTTATGACGTTGGGTTCTTCTAAGATTGTTTCTGGTAAGGCGTTGGATGATCGTATTGGTTGTTATATCTTGTTGGAGTTGGCGAAGAAGTTGAAGAAGTCGAAGCAGGAAGTTTTTTATGTTTTTACAGTTCAGGAAGAAGTTGGTTTGTATGGTGCGAAGACGTCTATTTATGGTATGGATCCTGATTATGCTATTATTGTTGATGTGACCTCTGCTGATGATAAGAGTGTTTCTTCAACTCGTGTGTTGGGTAAAGGTCCTTGTTTGACGATTAAGGATGCTGATATGCTGTCAAATCGTTGTATTGATGATTGGGTGCGTGCTGCTGGTCGTCGTAAGAAAATTAGTTTGCAGATGGATATTTCTGATGAGGGTACGACGGATGCGTTGACTATTTCTATTGCGAAGGGTGGTATTCCTACGACGGTGGTGGGTGTTGCGGTGCGTAATTTGCATACGACTATTGGTATTGCTCATACGGATGATGTTGATGAGTGTATTACCGTGCTTGAGGAAACGGTTCGTAATCCTGATATGAAGTGTTTCCCAACTTAGGGAAAGTTTTTTATAGCACTAGGCAATGGTTACAGCTATGACATGGTGGGGGTTAGACTATGATGGATCGTAAATTTGCTAATTTTTTGTTGAGAGTCGTTTTAGGTGTTGTTTTTACCTATGCGGGTGTTATGAAAGTGTTAGCTTTTTTTAATGTGGTAACATATACATTCCCTCCCATAAACAAAATTCTTACGTTTCTGCCGTTGAGTACGTCCGGGCTTTTGTTAGGCCTTGTCGAAGTGATTATAGGCGTATTGCTCATTATAGGTTTCTGGACGCGTACTGCTGCTTGGGCTGCAACAATCTTGTTAGTAATATTTGTGCTTGCAGGTGCTTATCTCGGCATATTTATGCAGGCTGCCTTGTTTAAGGATTTAGTAATGGCTGCTGCCGCGTTGTTATTGGCTGCTGAGGGTTGTAGAAAGTGGGGTTGGGATTGCAGGAGTTTAGAAGCTTCTGCTTAACTTTTTTTATTTTTCTCTATTGACTAATTTTTGTGCGAAATAACAGAAGGCTTCTTTTCCAATGGCATGGGCTTCAAGTTCCATAATACTTGCTTGTATGCCAACAATTTTTTCTTCAAGGCTTCTTTGTACGACAGGCACACCGCGCGTTGCTCCTATCTGATTTGCTTGTACGACTCGTTTGAGTGGTGCTCGTTTCATGCAGAATGTTTGGTAGAGGATTTCTCGTTCTTCTGATGGTGCATTCCCTTCGCGTAGTGCTTCTATGTGGACGCTGTTGACAATGCCGTTTCGGATGTCTGATCCTTGTGGTTTTCCAGTGAGTAAAGGGTCTCCTATACAATCAAGAACATCGTCCCGTCTTTGGAAGTCGTAAGCTATGCGTTGTGCTATAAGACGTACCTTTTCTGCTACTTCTGGGCTTTTTCGTGCGCGTAGTGCTGCAATGTAGGCTATGGCTTCAATGAGTGATGCTGTTTTGTTGTAGGCAATGCTTTGTACGCGGTTGCTAAGTTCAGTGATTTCCTGGGGTGTGGGTAGTGCACGATTTTTTCGTCTGCGTAACTCTTCTCGTATAACTCTTTCTGCTGTTTGCCCTGCTGACAGGTAGGCTTGTGCTTCACTGAGTCTATAACCTGTTTCAACAAAAAATGATGGATTTATGCTGTAGCGGGCTGCACTTGTCTGTTCTCTAAGCATTTCCCATATTTTGTAATTCCCTGCTGTGAGAAGAGAATCTCCGAGAAATACTCCTGCGTCGTCTCCTCCAAGTGTTACGTGTGCTGCTTCTGCTCCCCTTCTTCTTTTTGCTTTGTCTTGTACATCGTCATGGCAGAGTGATGCTGTGTGAATAGCGCTTGCTGATGCAAGTATTTGTGTTAGGTCTTCAGGTAGGGGTGCAAAATCAGTAAATAGTCCGTAGACAAGGATGCCTGCTTTTTCTCGCGTCCCTTTTCCTCCATCAAGATAATTTTTATCAAGGCCAAGTTCAAGAATGTGCTTATCAATAATTCTTCCAAGAAAAACGTTGTAGGCTACACCAACGGCTTGCATTTCAGTGGCTACATAACTAAATACATCGTCAAGTGTTTGAACAGACATTAGTGAATCCCCTATTAAGTAGTCAAAAAATGGCTTTATTTAAAGGTTTGCTTTGAGGCAGAGTAACAACTATTATAAAGAAGGGTAAGTAAGTGTAGAACATGCGTTGGCGTAATGTGCAAATTTTTGGTTGGCATGGTCTTCGTGTATCATTCTGGTTCATCTTGATAGGGATAATTGTTGCGTTGTTAGTAAGTGCGATTATTATTTACAGTAAGATGGATACGGAGATTGTTGTCCCTCCAGATGTTAAAAAGGTTATTGAACCGTTCGAGTCTTTGCCGACAACGGAAGAAAACAATACTATAAGCGAAGAAGTGGTAGATGACGATGCAGCATTGTATAAAGTAAATACATATTTTTTCTCTTCTGCTTGTCTTTTCCAGTATAATAAGAATATTGACGACATTAATGATCTAAAAACACAGCGTAATAATGTAGATGCTGAGAGTCCTGCTAATAGAGATGAACAGCTTGCTCGTATTGAAGAATTATTAAGTGCTTTGCGTGAGGAAACCGCAGATATTATTGTCCGTTGTTCTCCTTAGAGTTCCAAAAACTATATATAACGGCTACTCCTGATGTAGAAGGTATATGGTTAAAAAGCAGGTGAAAAAAGTGGCGAAAAAGCCCGTGGTGCAGCGCTCCTTTGCTACGAATGTAAAGCAGGTTATTATTATGGGTGCTGCTGGTCGTGATTATCATAACTTCTTAGTTTATTTTAAGGATAATCCTTTTTATCAGGTTGCTGGCTTTACTGTAAATCAGATTCCTGGTTTGGAACATCGTGCGTTTCCACAGCAATTGGCGGGTAGTTTGTATCATGCTGATATCCCTGTTTTTCCTGAATCTCGTCTTGCTGAGCTTATTAAAGAATTAAAGATTGATGAAGTCTATTTATCTTATTCTGATTTGTCATTCCAGCAGGTCATGGAGAAGGGTTCTTTGGTGCTTGCTGCGGGTGCGAAGTTTTGTATGCTAGGTACTGAAACAATGATTAATACGTCTGTTCCTGTGGTTGCGGTTACTGCTGTTCGTACAGGTTGTGGTAAGTCACAGACTGCTCGTCGTGTTGCTTATATTTTGAAGGATTTGGGGTATAAGGTGGTGGCTATTCGTCATCCAATGCCGTATGGTAATTTGTTGAAGGAAGAAGTGCAGCGTTTTGCTGATGATGCTGATTTGAAGAAGGCACAGGTCACGTTTGAGGAGCGTGAGGAGTATGAGCCTTGGGTTCGTTTGAGTATTCCTGTGTATGCGGGTGTTGATTATCGTAAGATTTTGTCTGTTGCTGAGAAAGAAGCTGATGTTATTATTTGGGATGGTGGTAATAATGATTTCTCTTTTTTGAAGCCTGATTTGCATATTGTGGTTACTGATCCTTTGCGTCCTGATCATGAGCGTACGTATTATCCGGGTTTGGTGAATGTTATGACTGCTGATGTTGTGGTTATTAACAAAGTGGATAGTGTTCCTCGTAAGGCTGTTGCTCATGTGATGAAGAATATTCGTCATTTTAATAAGCATGCAGAAATTATTACTGCTGCTTCTCCAGTGACGTTGTTGAATCCTTCATTGATTGCGGGTAAGAAGGCGTTGGTTGTTGAAGATGGTCCTACATTAACACATGGTGGCTTGTCGCACGGTGCAGGTACGGTTGCTGCTATTCGTTACAAGGCGCAGATTATTGATGCTCGTTTGTTTGCTAAGGGTTCTTTGGTTGATGTTTACAAACAGTATAGTCATTTGGGTAAGGAGTTGCCTGCTATGGGGTATGGTAAGCAGCAGGTGAAGGATTTGCAGGATACGTTAAATGCTGCGAAGTGTGATGTTATTATTGATGGTTCTCCGATGAATTTACAAAAGGTGGTCAAGTGTAATAAGCCTATTGTTCGGGTGAATTATGAGTTGCAGGAGACGTCTCGTTTGACATTGAAGAAGGTTTTGTCTAAACATTTTAAGGGTGAGTGATGGTAGAGTTTCTTGATAGGGTATGGTCTTTTCTTGCTGCGGTAGGTATTTCTTTGTCGATTACTAGTTTGTTGCAGATTGTTGTTTCTTGGTTGGTGTGGTGGGGTATTGTATATTTGGTGTTTCGTATTTTTGGTGTTCGTGTTCGTTTTTGGGATGCGATAAAGTTGCTGTTTTCTTTGTTGTTGGATATTATAGATTTTGTATTTGCTGTTCCTGGTGCGGATATTTTATGGGATGGTATTCTTGCGGGTATCGGCTTGTTGTTTTGGGGTAAGTCTGGCTGGTTGCAGGCTATTGAGGTTATTCCGTGGCCGTTTGATGGTTTTGTTCCCAGCTTGACGTTATCAGGCATCTGGTTTATTGCAACACGTGAGAGGAGAGTACGGTATGGATGATCATGTTCCTTCGTTTCGTAAGTCTCGTAAAGAGAAGAAGTTGAAGCGTCGTTTTCGTGTGTATAAGCGTGGTGGTGCATGTCGTGAACAAAACGTTAAATAACAATAGTACTACTTGCTAACGTTCAACAAAAGAATATTTTTTGCCTAATGTTCTTAGGAGCTTAGTAATATCAGTAGTGAACTGTTTGGCGTTTTTTCTGCGATAAACGACGGAATGAAGAGATGAATCACCAACGTTTGTTCTCATGAGAACGACACGTGAATATTCAGAAAAGCGTGGATGACGAGGTTGAGGTTCTGGTTCATGAAAGGCAAGCCAACTTATTTCATAATTTTCTTCACCAAGTCTTGCTAGCATATTTTGTAGTCCTTTTTGACGAAGGTCAGCAACAGTAAAGGGTTCAAGTGGATCACGACAGAAATAAACTTCTTCTGGTTTGCCAGTTATAGGATTTAGTGTAAATGGGGTATCTGGACTTAATGATGCAGTTATTCCTGAAGATTGAACAAATAATGGTCGTGTACCATTAGGAAGACTACTTCCTCTTTCTCTTAAGAAAAGGTCCATCTGAGTACAAGGTTGTATGCCGACTTCTTTTTGGGTGTGTAAACGAGCAGAACTATGAGTAAGTGAAACACGTCCATGTCCATAATGGGCTCCTGTTCCTACAAGCCATTGTGGATAAGGAAAGCGGGCAATAATGTCAAGGGCAAGTTTGTGAGTTTCTGCTGATGCAGTATAGAATTTTTTTCAAAGAGAGGTTTAGGCATAAAATAGACATAAAAAGTAGAGTTTTTAAGCATTGTGAATGTTACATCTTTCCAGTAACTAACTAATTATAAAAAACTAGAAGTTCTGGAAGTACGTGATGACAAGTAAAAGCAGGTTTACGACGTAAATGCTGATGCAGACAACGCATTTTATTTTTAGTTTTGCGAAGAGTATGTAGGCGAGGTAGCATGATCCTAGTACAGATAATAAGCTGAGGTAGAAGAGGTAGCGGTTGTAATTAAAGAATGCTAGGACAATAAGGACAAGGTAAAATACGATACCTGCGAGGGAGTTGGGAATACCGAGGAGTTTCCCGTAGGGGCTGTCGAATGCTTTGGTGCAGGATGTTTTGGTGTCAATGTCACAGAGTGGGTGGTAGTGGTGGTTTGCTGCGTGCTTTTTTTCTGTATAGAGTGCATAAACAGAGAGTAAGAGTCCTAAGAAGCTAATAACAGCAATGAGCATATTATGAATGGTGTAGGGGTGGTTTTTATGTCTTGTGTTTTAGTAACGAGTGTAAAGTTAGGGTGGGCATATTCCTTAAAGAATAAAGTGCTTCAGGTAGGTCATTTCAATCGTGAAAAGAGAGGTGATACCTTGCGGGATTATTTCTGATCACATCTGGATTATTTGATGGTTCATAATCCTTTTAAGTCATTTTAATGTAATGATATTCATGACATCAGAAACTGATAAATCTGCACAGAATGGAAGAGAATTAGAAACTGCACAGTCAAATTTATTTAAAGTGTATCTATCTCAATTAGGATTAGTCTATGATAGATTACAACCAGAACAGAGGATTTCTTTTCTATGTGAATTAGAAGGGATAATTGTAAATTTAAAGTCTCGAACGACAAGTGATGGTACGCTTGAAGAACTTCTTGATTTTCCTATTGATTTAGACTCTTTTGATAGAGAAAGGGCTAGTACTATTAGAGAGATGTGCAATTTAACCCCAACAGAATTAGGTCAGCACTTAGGACTTCCGCAAGGAATTATACATCGTTATGAATATTATGGGGTACCAACACCACGAAAAACAGAAAGAGCACGAATGGTGCATAAGTACTTCAATTGGTTAATAGCCAATGGCTATCTCACAAGTGAGTCACCCCCCTCTCCTTCCAGTTAATATTTTAGTCATGTCATCAGGTAATGGTTGTTATTCTAGGTAAAAACAATAACAGGAGAGGAATAGTCCGAGGAGTGCTAGTGCAAGGAGTAAGAGCATGGTCAAAGAGTAAGAAATAGTCTTAAAAGGTTTATTTATTCTTTGGCAATAGTTACAACTTTTTTATTTCTGGTGAGAAATCCTTCGTGTTCTAGTATGGTGAGAACAGCAAGGAGTCGTTGGTCGGGTAATTCTTGTTGTAGTTGAAGGACGGTGTATTTTTTTGTAAGGAGTTTTTTTATGATCATTCCTCGTAGTTGTCGTGTTGATCCTTTGAAGGTGGTTTGTTTGTTGAGGGGTTTTATTCCTGTTGTTCGTACAGTGAGGTGGAGTGCTCCGTAGTCCATGAGTGCATTGTGCCAGCGTGCTGATTTTCCTCGTGGTATGAGTTGTTGTGCGTAGTGTTCAAGTTTTTTTTTGTCAATGGTTTCTGGTAGGTGGAGTTCGTGAATAATGACGCGTCGTATGTTCGTGTCAATCACGGGTACGTCTTGGTTGTAGGCGAATGCGAGGAGTGCTCGTGCGGTGTAAGGTCCTATACCAGGGAGAGTAATAAGTATTTCATAATCTGCAGGTAGTTTTCCCTGGTGGTGTTCTAAAATAGCTTGTGCTGTTTGTTGTAATCGTAATGCTCGGTGGTTGTAGCCGAGTCCTGACCAGTTGCTGAGGAGTTGTTTCTTTTTTGCTGTTGCTAGTGTTTGGAGTGTGGGGAATGTGGTGAGGAATCGTGTGTAATAGGGTATGACTCTGTCGACTTGTGTTTGTTGGAGCATGATTTCTGATACAAGAATATGATAGGGATTGGTGGTGGTTCTCCAGGGTAGTTGTCTGCCGTGATGTTGGTACCAGGTAAGTATTTTTTTTTGGAGTGCTTTAATTTTTTTCATGTGTAGCCATGGTGTGCTGCTAATGATTTTATGCCATGATAAACCAGGGAATCTATAACAAAGGCTAAAATTGCACTGAGTGCCGCTGGTTGAGCATAAGTATAAGCTAGAAGTAGGATTAAAATGTGTAAGTTGTAGCGTAGGATAATCGTTCTTTTTCTGAGGAGATATTTTTCGTGGAGATAAAATCCTAGGTAAATGATGAGTGTACTGCTGAGGAGTAGCCAGTCTATGAGTGGTGGTTTCCAGAGGTAGTAAGCAAAGATGATGGCTGTTGCTAGGCAGTGGTTGTGATAGTCTATTTTGTGGTTGAGTATCCAGTAGAGCAAGAATGCTATCCAGAATCCTGCAATGTAGGCATCAAGTGTGGTAAGGAGTAGGAAGCT
>Ga0209542_10017342_pt1 | contig 11809 bp, 13 predicted proteins | sample RifCSPhighO2_01_FD_184028 | JGI IMG/M metagenome (GOLD analysis project Ga0209542, IMG submission 184028) | Soil microbial communities from Rifle, Colorado - Rifle CSP2_plank highO2_0.1 (SPAdes) (version 2) | ecosystem: Environmental > Terrestrial > Deep subsurface > Rock core/Sediment ...
CAGACTCGCAATCACATTCTTAGTCTTCGCGCCCGGCCAGGAAAGATTCTTCAATTCGACCGAGGCCTTTCCCGCGAGCAATTGCGCAAGCAGATACGGGTAGGACTTCGTATAGTCATCCACGCCGACGCCCGCCGTAAGGCTGTCACCGAGCGATACATATGTCTTTTCAGGTGTGGCCGACGGACTCCCCACTTTATAGAAATGCTCCGTGTCGGGGAAAGCCAAGTCCGCCGCGCCGATTGAGCGGTAGATGTGGATGTAGGAGAAGAATAAGTAGGCTAGCACCGCGGCCACCGCTGCGACAGAGGCCACTATGTAAAAGCGCTTGCTCATCGTGAGCCTAAGTATATCTCAATGCGGTGATGACGGCCTAACGTTCGGGAGTTTTTGGAAAAAAGCGTCCCAGCACATCTGCCGTTTGATCTGTCATTTGCCTTGGGCTTCCGTCCGGCAGCGTAAACGGGTTGCTCGTCCAATCGATCTTATCAATCCCTCTCTTATTTACGTGCTCCCAATCTACACTCAAGTTACTTGCTACAAAACCGTGAATCAGGTACCGAGACTCGTTAATGGTATAAAAACCCGACGAGTTGAGGTGGGCCGAGCCTACATCTGCTTTCAATTCCTCGCTTATCTCTCTACGTAAGCACTCTTCGGGTTTTTCGAAAACGACTTTGTCCTTCGGCGCCTCTTCACCGTTCTTAAATTGCCATACGTCGCCCCGCTTGGTAACAACCTCTGTTTTACCGGTGGTCGGATTAGGGCAAACATACTCTGCTTTTCCGCCCGGAAACTGCCATTTACCATACTTTGCGCTCCTGACAAGTAGTACTTCGGTTTTCCCGTCTTTATCCAATCTTGTTGCAAAGACCCCTGATACATTCTTGAAAAGTTCTGTCTCAGCAAATAACTCCTGATGTATCTCGTCTGCCAGTATCCCGAAAAAGGCCTCCTTATCGCGTACGATGTGATACAGGCCTCCTGCGACCATGACTTCGGTATTGCCTTCAGGGAAATACTCGTCGAGATTGCTTACAGCTCCCTTTATTGTTGCAAGTTCATTTTCGTATTTTTGCATCGCATCTTTGATCTCGGCTCTTGTTACCGAAGCCAAATTCCGCGTATGTACGGACCTGATGTTTCGCAAAATTGAATCCTTCCGCTTCTCGAAAACGGAACTCAAAAGGAGAGCGCGTTCTAAGACGGGTGTATCGCTATTGTTTATCCGATCCGCCAACGTGCTTTTCCCTGGTCCATATTCTTCGAGTCGGTCACTGGAATGCCCCTCAAATTGCTCTTCCGATATCGTCTTTAGCGCCTGACGCTGACGCGCGGAATGATTAAACTCCTGCATAGATAAATCCTAGCATAACCAGTCCTGCGGAGAGGGAGGGATTCGAACCCTCGAGGCCTTGCGGCCTGCCGCTTTTCGAAAGCGGTACATTCGACCACTCTGACACCTCTCCAATCTCACTTACATTCAATAAACTTTCGATAGCGGGACAAATGCTTACTATTTGAAGTCCCGACGATCTCGAAATACCTTTCAATATCCCTCCTCCTGCGTAAGAATACTCTAAATCGCGATGTTTTGGTAGGTGACAGCCCTACTGCACAGAGATTTGCATAGAAGAACTTTAGGAGCGTCAACTCTTGGTTAGCGAATGCAATTCCAAGGTTTTTATAGGTTTTCCCCCTAATTCGGTGAGTATCAACAAAGACGCACCCGTCAGAGTCGAAAAGGCCGCGCATCAAACTGTACGAAAAGTCTCTCTGGCGGGACACCCAGGGAGGAATTGTGACGCCTTTCTCGATCTTATTCCCTTCAGGAATTCCTTGCTGTTGTAAAAACCTAGAAACTTCTCTCGAACTGATAGTAATCGATAGCGCATTAGACTCTTTCTTCTTACTGAGAGTAATAGGCACATCGAATAACTTCTTGGCTAGTTTATATATGTACGTTGCGTGTTCAGAATCTGTAATACTGTTTGTACAGATGGAGATCTGGTATCTTCCAACGTGACCGTCTCCCATTACGACTCCAATAAACTCCGCAAGAAGATTCGACGCTCTAGGAAATTGTACTTTGCGTAACTGTTTGAACCTGGTATGCAATCTACGATGGGTTAGCTGAGAATTTTTGCCTCCCCTTGCTCGCCCCTCAGGAGTCCCGAGGTTTCCATAGATTTTCTGGCGGGCCAATCCGCCTATCCTTGCGGCTTGACTCTTGCTCAATTTGCGAATTATATTTCGAGTCGCCATACATTATCCACTCTACCATATTTACATCCTTCGCAAAATGAGATACAGTGCGCAGCAAGGCCCTATCGTCTAACGGTTAGGACACCATTCTTTCAAGATGGGAACCCGGGTTCGATTCCCGGTAGGGTCAAAAAATTACTGGAGTGATTTCTCGCGGTGAACAAGCGCGAGCGCAAAAGCGGCTCGCTCGTCGGCATCCTCCGACACATCCGCGAAGATGCTCCTGAAGGGACTCAGTGCCTTTACTAGGGCCTGCAAACTATCATATTGTTCTTGTCCTTCCGATTGCAGTACGGGTTCAACGAATTTCTTTACTTCAATTCGGACTGCGGCGGCACTTTTGCCCTCGAATGCGGCTGCAACTTGTTTGCTGTAACCCTTGCCCACCTCACTGAGATTCATCGAATGCTGCTGCGCACGTTCGATGCGTCCTTCCGTATTCCAATGTTCGAGTGCCATATACAAGAAGTATACATCAGCGCGCTAATGCAAAACTGGCAACGTGGTAATGTAGCAAATATGAGTACTCCGATAGAAGACATCATTGAACGAGCACAGAACATCTCCGAAAAAATGGCCGCTGAGTCCGATTCTCAGAGAGATGAGTACCAGCGTAGACATTCAACCACTTACAGAGGGGCAAAAGACTCCCTTGGTAATAAGTACTTAGAAGTTGATGGCCAGTTTTTGCCGGAGTCTCTAGCAATGGCAAAATTCACAGCTGACCACAATTATTTTCTTTTCTTTCTTATTGATACATTCTGGAGGCTCCACCGACTTGTGACGGTAAGCCTGAAAGATCCCCTTATACAATTTTCAATGCGACCACTTGTGGAGCTTTGTTACGGGAAAATTATGTATTTTGCTTTACGGGAAGATACAAAACAAAGAGATATAACCGTTAAATATTTCCTGTGTACAAATGGGATGTTGCTGAAAAATGAAGCCAGGGATGATAAACGCTCAACTGAAATTTACAATCATCTAATAGACGAATTGCGACGCGAGGGTGACAAGAATCGTTTCAAGAAGATACGCCAGAAGAAATATCCGCTTGAGGATCTGGCTGATGAGCTACGAAAGATATTCCCCTCAGTGCGTATTGAGCATGTAGCAAGCGAGTTTGAGCCCTACCTTAAGGGGATTTGGGGTGATTCGTTCAGCAAGGGATACGTAGGTATGCTTTATTCATGGATGTCTCAGTTTATGCACGGCAACATGCTCCTTCTGAGAAATATGTCGGCCGAGAAAGAGGATATGAGCCACAGCTTCAAATGCACGCTTATCTTGTTTCTAACTGGCTTTCATTTGTTGGATTTCACTCATCGCAAGGTGCTTAGAAATGAAATTGAAAACCCTGTCTTAACTGAGATAAAAGACGAGATACGCACTTTGGTTGAAGATTTTATCAAAATTCGCAATTTGGGTAGAGTAAGCCGCCCACTTAAATCCCAATAGACGGGTATCCCTTACGTATGCAAAAATCCGTAGACGCACTCAAACGCGACAAGCGCTTCGCTCCGCTTATTAAAAAGCACGGGCGCCCTGACTTGGTGCGGGGTAAGAATCCATTCTCGGCGCTTTTGAGTACGTGGCTTATACAACTTTCGTGCGTAGCGGAGCAAAGACCGTTTCCAACATCTCCGCAATGGTTTCGAGAGGATGTTGTACGAACCTGGCAGCGTCCCGGGGTGCAGATTCCGCACGCAGTGACAATTCGTAGAGCAGCGGAAACAGGTCAATGTTTTTCATGCGGTCAAACATTTGTTGCTGCATGCCCGCTCTGATTTCCTTACCTACCAAGTCGAGGGTTGAAGAACCGGGGAAAAACATCTGCGCAACCTTGTTGCCCAGCACCCCGAACCGGCTGATGAGCGTAAACACCTCCAGGGTAGGAACGCCGTGACGCATAAGGATCCGCCCCAGTTCGATGAGCCAGTAATCAAAGGGTTGGTGCTGACACTCTTCTATATACATCGCCACTTCCCGTTCGAAAGCCCGGCGCTTTTTTTCGTTGGTAAAGGTGTGACCGCCGGCTCGTAAGAGCACCTCGACAGTCCGTTCCGTATTTTGAGCGTACACCGCAAATACCGCGTCATTGAGCAAATCAAGGTCGTGCTTTGCGATGCGTCTGACAAGTCCGAAGTCCACGATGCCCATCCGCCCTTCTTTCATTACGATAAGGTTGGCCGGGTGAGGATCGCCATGGACCGGCACAGGAACACCTCTGAACGGCGGTCCGAACACTACGGGAAGAAAGTTGCGGACCGACTCCTGCGGATTAAAGCCGTCTTGCCGGAAGCGCTCGTCCCATTTGTTGCAAGGAATGCCTTCGAGAAATTCCTCGATGAGCACATCCTCGGCGGCAAACTCCACCTGCGGGACGACGATGCGGTCGGTGTCATAGGCGGCCCGAAATAACTCGGTGTTCTGCTTTTCGTTCCGGAAGTCGGCTTCTTCGAGCAGCCATGTCTCGATCTGCTCGGGCACGCGGACGGCTCGGATGCAACGGAACCGTACGGATATAAGCGCCCCTAGTGCAATGAGCCGTTTGGCGATACGCATATCTTTATGTACCTCGTCGAGCACCCCCGGTCGTCGCACTTTGACCATTACTTTGCGGCCATGCCGGTATGCGACATGAGTTTGGGCGATGGACGCGCTCGCATACGGATTTGCGTGAAAACTGTCGAAGTGCGTATGTATGGACTCGCCGACCGCCGCCTCGACAATTTGCTTGATGACATCAAACGGCAGCGGCCTACTGTTGTCCCAAAGTTTCTCCAGTTCCGTCTGGACGGCGCCGCTGAAGAACTTACGGGCTGCCAGGAACTGCCCGAGCTTTATGAATACCAGACCGAGTTCTTCGCATGAGACGCGGACGCTGCGGGCGAAACGTATATCGAAATCCGGTATGTTTTTCAGAAGGATATATGCAAGCCCAAGTCTCGTCGCGATCCCAAGAATGCGGAGCAGCCGCATAATTCATTGTCGGCAGGCATCGCACACGTATGCGCGCGTGCCGTCCGGCATTTCCATAACCCGCACGGATTCACCTTCTTTCACGATGCGTTCGCATTTTTCACAGACGTCATTCTCCACGAGAACGGCATCGAAATAGTAGGAGGCGGGCTTTTGTTTTTTGTGGCGGTCGGTATGGAACAGTTCTTCTGACAGATCGCCGACGATTTCCGCGCTATCTTCTATGATTTTTCTCAAGAGGTGCGAGGTGGTTTCTCTGTTTTCGTAAGCTTTCTTTGTGACTTTGTCATATAGCGCGCGAGAAATCCGAATATTGAGGATGTAATCTTTTTTATCCGTTTCAGTTTGCATATAGAGATGGTTAGTTATATGTGTTACATCGTAATACATACGTGTACCGAGCACAAAGCGAAGGGTGTTGATATGATGACTCTCCTATGGGCACATCCAATCTCTCACACTCTGTCCGTATGCTCGAACGCGACAAGCGCTTCGCTCCGCTTATCAAAAAGCATGGGTTGCCGGATTTGGTGCGGGGTAAGAATCCTTTTCAAGCGCTCGTGCGTTCGATTATTCACCAACAGGTTTCGGGCGCTGCGGCAGAAACGATACATGCGCGTTTTCTCGCGCTCTTCCCGCGAAGCAAGTTCCCTACTCCCGAAATGGTGACCGCAATACCTATCGAAAGAATGCGCGCAGCGGGCCTTTCCGGCCGGAAAGCTTCTTATATCAAAGACCTCGCGGAGAAATTCACCGACGGCACTATCAGACACCGTTCGCTGCACAAGATGGAGAGCGCGGACATTGTCGAACACCTCACGCAGGTCAAAGGCATCGGCGTGTGGACCGTCCACATGTTCCTCATATTCACACTCAATCGCCCCGACGTGCTGCCGACCGGCGACCTCGGTATCCGCAAGGGATTCCAAGCGCTTTATAAGTTGAAAAGTTTGCCCGACCACGCGCAGATGGAGCGCCTCGCGAGGCCCTGGCGACCCCACGCCGCCGTTGCATCATGGTATCTGTGGCGCGTGGCAAACGAGCTGAAAATTAAAGTTCGACCCCCAAAGCCTTCCCTATCTCGGCGGCGGAAATAGCCCCCTCGCGCAATATGTGCGGTTTGTCATTGCGCACATCCACGACCGTCGAGCGAAGGTAGGCCGGAAGTGCACCGCCTTCAACGGCGAGGTCGATGAGTTCCGTGTTTACTCCCAACTGCTTTATGATGCCCTCGAATGTCGCGGGCGGTTCCGCGCCGCTCATATTGGCACTCGTCGTGGTATACGGCTTGCCGAATTCATGGGCGAGCGCGAGGCAGAATTTGTTTTTGGGGATGCGCACGCCAATTGATGAAAGATTGTGCCCGATTCCGGCCGTCACGGACGGCTTTTTTTTGAAAACGAGAGTAAGCGGGCCCGGCAAAAAGGCCTCGGCGAGCCGCCTGCCCAGCGGAGAAATTTCCGCGTAGGCTTCCGCCATCGCTAAACTCTCGAAAATAGCGTGGATGGGGCGGCGTTCATCGCGGTCTTTTATCTCACATATCCTTTGGAACGCCGCGTCCGAAAACGCGTCGGCGCCGAGCCCATAGAGCGTATCAGTCGGATACAGAATGACCCCACCTACCCGCAATACCTCCGCCGCACGCGCGACAGCTTCACGAATATTTGAGTCGCTGAGGATGATATGGTCCATATATGTTCATTATCCACATTTTCTTTCTCTTCGCATGAAAATGGTACCATTGAGTGATATCATGAACGTTGATGAGTTCAAAGTGGCTACATTTGAAAGACCGCGCCATAGCCATGCGGAAACGTGGCGCGGCTATGCGGGGTATTGAGAAGCGACTCGGTATCAGAAAGTCTACTTTGCATTATTGGTTCCGAGATATACAACTAGCCGACCGTCACGTACAACGTCTAAAAAAACGTGCGGATGCAGCGCTTACCAAAGCAAGGGTAGGGGCAGTTAAGTGGCATAACGCACAAAAAGCGCTCCGGATGAAGTTAGCAGCAGATGACGGAGCACGTTCGCTCGCCAATATCGATTTTTCCGATGATGCGATTGCAGAATTGACTCTTGCTATCCTTTATTTAGGCGAAGGAATGAAAAAATCTGCTGTCACCGCAATAGGAAATTCTGACCCGTTGATTCTCCGCTTTTTTGTATCTATGTTGCAACGCTTGTATAAAGTGCCTATAAAAGACATGAAATGCGAATTACATCTGCGAGCGGATCAGGACCCTCCGAAGACGATGAGCTACTGGTCAAAAACACTTGGAATACCGACATCAAATTTTGGGAAACCCTCGATTGACATACGGACGGCAGGCAGAGCTACGTATCCCCATTATAAGGGTGTCTGTATCGTCCGCTGTTCGCGCGTGGCAATCCAAAGAAAATTGGTATATATTGCAACCACGTTCTGCAAGCAGATGGCAGAACGGGGGGCGGTTAGCTCACTTGGTAGAGCGCAACATTGACGTTGTTGAGGTAACAGGTTCGATCCCTGTACCGCCCACTGGTATAATCTCCGCATGCCCGTCCTTCACACCCGCCGCAAGCAACCCTTCACGGCGCTTTTGTACTCGGCCCTCGGAGCCGTCGCGCTTGCGGTCTTTATGCTCATCATCGGACTGCTTTTCGCTTTGGCCGCGGAAGGTGCGTGCTCGGGAGACGGTTGCGGATATCTGAATGCGGCGACGCTCGTGCCAATTATTCTGATTGTCGGTCTTATTATTGCCCTCTATCCCATTCTCTACTGGTACCTTTTCTCATACGAACTCTCCGAGCACACGATAACGGTCAATTCGGGAATACTCTTCCGCCAATATGAAACTATCGACTTCGGGAAAATCCAGAGCATAGACAACGAACGCGGGCCATTGCTCATGCTCTTCGGTCTCACGATGGTAGAAATCTGGACGGCATCATCCGACCAAATATCTTTTAACGTCGGCCAAGGTTCGGCCACGGCGCGGCCGCGCCCCGACACCGTCCTCATCCTCACCAAACGCCAGGCGGAAGAGCTTAAGGATTTTATGATGCGAGCTAAAACGAGTTCTCCTGGTCTCTGATTACAACCTTCTGCTGCAGCGCTCCAAAAAAGCGTCGAAAGCACTCATGAGCTCTTTCAGAGCCTCCGGCCGCGTCCCGAATTGAAAGTCGTCCACAGCACTAATCGGCAATATTTTCGAGGATGTACTTGTGAGAAATGCACCGTCGTACTCCTGTAAATCGGCAGGGCGAATGTCTTTTTGTTCGACTGCAAAACCGTTATCGGCCGCGACTTTCAGTACCGCTTTGCGCGTGACGCCAAGCAATATTTCTTCTTCATCCGGCGAGAAGAGCGTCCGCCCTTTAATGGCAAAGAAATTCGTGCGCGTCCCTTCCGTAATGCGTCCTTCGCTGTCGACGAGCAGCGCGTCGTAGGCACCCGCTTCCTTTGCGATGCGGTAGGCGAGATAGCTCTGCAACATATTGAGCGTTTTGGCGTGGGGGAACGGACGCTCGCATTCATAGGTCACGCACGCGACTCCGTCGCGGTACAATTTTTTATCGGGAAAGAGGGGATTCAGACACAGAATATTGAGCTGCGCATCTTCCGCGGTCTTTCCGCCGATGAGCAAGATTTTCACATTGCACGTGTCGGCGGCGTTTTTTGCGAGAAGTTTTGGGATAGCGTCCGCAACCATCTCTCCCGAAAACGGGTGCTCGAGCCCGATTGTGCGCGCGGAATTCATAAGACGCTCTACATGCTCGTCGAGAAAATAAATAACTCCGTTGCTCACGCGGATGCTCTCGTAGACGCCAAAGCCGTACGAGTACTCAATGTTGCCAAGCGGTACTTGCGCATCCCCGATGGGCAGCATTTTTTCGTTCCTTGAAAAGTATTTGAAATCCATACTATTGATCTTGGAGGAATCCTCCGGCCTGATGCGCCCAGAGCTGCGAATAGATGCCCGTGCCTGCGACAAGCTGCTCGTGGGTCCCCTCCTCGCTGATGCTGCCGCTCTCGAGCACAATAATGCGGTCCATCTCCCGCAAAGTCGAGAGACGGTGGGCGATGGCGATGACCGTCTTCCCTTTCATCAGCTCGCGCAGCGCCTTCTGTATCTCCACTTCACTTTCGCTGTCGAGCGCCGAGGTCGCCTCATCGAGCAGAAGTATCGGCGCGTTTTTCAATATCGCGCGGGCAATCGCGATGCGCTGGCGCTCGCCGCCCGAGAGCTTGATGCCGCGCTCGCCCACCATCGCGCTGTATCCCGAGGGAAGTTGGACAATGAAGTCATGCGCCTGTGCGAGCTTCGCCGCTTCAATGACCTCACCTTCAGACGCGCCCGGATTTCCGTACGCGATATTCTCGCGGATAGTGCGGTGAAAGAGGAGCGGTTCTTGCGGCACCACCGAAATCGCGTTGCGGAGGCTCTCCTGCGTCACGCTCGCGATATCGGTGCCGTCTATGGTGATAGTGCCCGCATCCAAATTGTGGTGGCGTAAGACGAGGCGCACGAGCGTGGATTTCCCCGCGCCCGAACGTCCGACGACGCCGACCCGCTGCCCCGCGGGGATGACGAGCGTCAGGTCCTTAAATACGGCATTTTCGCCGTAGGAGAAACTCACATGGTTGAACGAAAGCGCCCCGCCGCTTATCACAAGCTCCGCCGCGTTTGGCTCGTCGGGAATCTCGTGCGGGGCGATTATCTCATCGAGGCTCTCCCGTATCTCCCCCCATGTCTCCGCAAATTTATTGAAGTTCGAGCCGAGCGATTGCAGGAGCCCTTCTATCCTGAAAATGATGGTAATCACGAGAATAATGTCTCCGAACGAAAGTAGTCCCGAGCGCGCGAGACCGACCGTCACGTATACCATGACGCCGCCGAACACGACGAGGAGCAGGCTGTTGAGGATGCGCGTCCATTCGCCGAAGTACCAGCTTTTCAAATGCGCCCTGCGGCGGTCTTCCGTCGCACCTTTCAGCCGCTCTATCTCGAACTCGCGACGCGCATATTCCTGCATCGCACTTACATTAGTGAGCAGGTCGACCGTCGCGCCGTTCAGTACCGTTTCGAGGTCGTGTGCGCGCGCGGCAAGCGGCACGCGGCGGAATCCGAGGTAGAAATTGGCGGCGAGAATGAGGACGACCCAAGCGAAAAATATCCACGCGACGAGCGGGCTCACGAGGAAGACGATGATGAAGCTTCCGACGGCATTCACTCCGAGCTCAAGGAATTCCCACAAAAAGACGTCTACTACCTCGCGCATGCCCGTCGCCGCATGCCGTATTTTGTTCATGATGGAGCCTGCGAAGCGGTCGGAAAAATACGTGCGGCTGTGCAGTGTCACGTATGAAGTGAGCGCGTAGCGCGCGGTCGCTGATGTCCCCGTCGCCCACCGCGCTCCCGCGAACCCCGCTATTCGCCAGAAAAATTTGGCGCACGCGAGCACGAAGATAGTTGCGCCCGTCGCCCAAAAGAGCGCGTCGTACGAGCCGCCCGAGGCAAGTGCCGCCGCCGCATCACCGATAAGTTTGAAAACGTAGGCGACGCTCGCGGAGAATGCGTTGCCCGCCGCAGCGAAAAGTATTGCAACCACAGCCGCGCGCCAGTGGGGTTTCGAAGCGAAGAGGAAGAAACGGAGAGGGTTCTTCGTCATCGGGAGGTCATCACGCCACATAGATTTCATAATCGGTCATTATGACATATCAGGGTTTTGAAACGTTGACAGTACGCCCTAGTACGGTAGTGTGCCTCGGGGCCGGAAAGGAGCCCACAGCCATGACGGTACAAAGAACGGCCTACATCATACGGCCGTTTGGTATGCCGTTCCGGCAAACCATTCGGCAGAGGATTTGGTGGGCAGGTCTTTTTATAGTTGCATCGCGGGAATTAAAAATACCGCGATGGGCATTCGAGGAAATCTACCCCCGCTACATCGACTCCAAAATGCCGGACGAGGTGTGGATGCGTAGGTTGCTGCTCACGACCGGCAACCTCTCGGAGGTAGGGGTGCTCGAAGGCGAAGACGCAGTCGCGCGACTTGTCCGGCTCGTCGGAACCGAGGCGGACCCGGCCGAGTGTGAACTCGGGACTATCCGGCGCGACTACGGCGCGAGCGCCGTCGAATGTATCGGTGGATTCTCATTTCACCTCCGGGTCATGCACCGACCCGTAGACAAAGTGGAGGCGGCGCACGACCTCCCGATAATTGAGCGACTTCTTCGCGACTGAGCACCTGGGGTTTGTCGACTCCGGTGCTCGTTTCTATATATACTTACAACATATGAAAATTCTTGGCATTGAAACAAGTTGCGACGAAACCGCCGTCTGCCTCATTGAAGCGGAGGGGGACTTTGGCCCTTCTTTTAAGTGGGACATTCTCGGCAACGCCCTCATCTCGCAGGCCGCGCTTCACGCGGAATTCGGGGGCGTCTTCCCCAATCTCGCCAAGCGCGAGCACGCCAAAAATCTTGTGCCGCTCCTCGAACGTGCGCTCAAAAGCGGTACGCAGTTGGCAGCGGGCAGTTGGCAGCCTGACAACTATCAACTATCAACTATCAACT
>Ga0209542_10017343_pt1 | contig 11809 bp, 13 predicted proteins | sample RifCSPhighO2_01_FD_184028 | JGI IMG/M metagenome (GOLD analysis project Ga0209542, IMG submission 184028) | Soil microbial communities from Rifle, Colorado - Rifle CSP2_plank highO2_0.1 (SPAdes) (version 2) | ecosystem: Environmental > Terrestrial > Deep subsurface > Rock core/Sediment ...
TGCGCGCCGAGGCTTGGATAGAGCGTATAATTGGTAAACCAGAATGATAGCGGTTGATGTAGAAGCAAGCGGGATAGGGCCGGACACTCACTCTATTGTGAGTGTGGGCGCTGTCGACATGGACAACCCTTCGCGGCAATTGTATGAGGAGTGCCGCGTGTGGGATGGCGCCCATGTCAACGACGAGGCGCTCCAAGTAAACGGATTTACCCGCGAGCAGATTACAGACTCATCTAAACAATCTGAGTCCGATCTTGTCCACAAATTTGCCGCGTGGGCGGAAAGTTCGCCAGACCGCACGCTTGCCGGACAAAATGTATCTTTTGACCGCGACATACTGCAGGCGGCTGCCGCGCGCGCCAAGCACACCGCCTGGCCGTTTGCCCACCGCACCATCGACAGCCACAGCCTTGCGTGGATGCACATGGTTAAGAGGGGACTCACTCCTCCTATTGACCCTCTCAAAAAGCATTCGGCTCTCAATCTCGACGCTGTATTGCTCTATTGTGGCATCCCCGAGGAGCCGACTCCGCACAACGCACTCACCGGAGCAAAGTGCCATGCCGAGGCAATCTCGCGTATTCTTTACGACAAAAAACTCCTCCCCGAGTTTGAGCAATTTGCTATTCCTTGGCTCAAATAGTTTGAGCAATAAAAAAGCGAGTCCAAAGACTCGCTGTTATGTTTAGCCGCCAAAAGTTGGCGGAAGTCCCCAGCGAGAGCCTGGGCGCATCAGCCATAGCACGACAACCAGTACAATTAGCAGTACCACACCAGTGATTAGCAAAATCATGCCGGTCGACATACAAAACTCCTTATGTTTGAGCACTAAAATCTTCCGTGGTTTTTATACCACAAAAATATAAAAAAAGAAACCTCTCGGGCCGGAGGGAATCGAACCCTCCCTACATGCACCCCATGCATGTGTACTGCCGATATACTACGGCCCGCTTTCCGGTGTTGCTTTACTAAGATACCGTACTTTGTTACTTTTACGCCAGCTTGTTCGGGATAAAAGGAGCCGGCGATGGCCGAAAAGGTACGGATACTGCCCGGTAATAAAGAGTTCTATATCCGAATGCTCCGCAAAAGGGAAGCCGACGCGGAGGCGGAGCTTAAAAAGATCCGAGGTGAGATAGCTTCTTATTTGAAGTCCACTGCAGGCAAAAACGTTGAGAAATAAGGCTTTTAGGCACCCTAGCAGGTGCCTATTTTCTTGTCAAGCGCTCGCCTTGACGATATTGACAAAAACTGATAGCATGTTGTTATCTCCGGGCAGTCGAGTTCGGAGCTTTCTTTTTGCACAAAGCAAAAACAGCTAATCAATATGCAAATCATTATATGCCTTTCGCAGCTAGTTTCGCTCTTGCCGTATCTCTGGCACTAACTCCAGCATCGGCAAGCCCAGTCCAAAACCAATGGATCGGCCCGATGCCGGCTGCCCAAACTGTCGAGCAATATGTACGCGAGTACTTTGCCGACGCGCCCATCATGGCGGAGGTTGCCCGTTGTGAGTCGCGCTTTAAGCAGTTTGACAACGACGGCTCCATCCACCGCGGCGTGGTCAACAATCGTGACCTCGGGGTTATGCAGGTCAACGAGCACTATCACGGCAAAATGGCCGATAAGCTCGGGCTCGACCTCTATACCATCCAGGGCAACGTAGCCTACGCCAAGTACTTGTACGAGAAGGAGGGCACTCGGCCATGGGCGTCATCGAGCCCGTGCTGGAGCAAGTCCAAGGTCGCCAAAGAGCTCGCGCTCAATAAGTAAATAGGTAACAAAAGACCGCTTCAGCCCAGGGCGGTTTTTTGTGTAATATGTGGAAAACTAAGTAGCTTATGCGACACATGGGTTATACTTTTAGTATGGCTCTTCGGACGCAAAAAATAGGCAAACAAAAGACCACATGGTCTTTACTGGAGTTAAAAGCCGGCCTCAAAAACTTTTATAAAGAATGCGGGCATTATCCTGCAGCAACCGAATTTGATGCTTATCAATATTTGCCGTCGTCCCGTACAATCGAGCGCAGTTTTGGAGGTCTTGTAGAATTGCGCAAAAAGCTAGGTCTAGGAGAGAATCACGACTTTAGAACCGGCGAGCATAGCGCCAACCGTGCGCGGACTATCAACACGCGCGCGCATGCAACCGAACGGGTTGTATACGACTATTTAGTTGACCGGTTTGGCAAAGAATTTGTCCACCGGGAGTACTTCTTTACCGACGACCATCGAACCCGGGCGGATTTCTTTATATACGATTCGGGCAAAGGTTTCTGCGTGGACGTGTTCTACTCCGCCTCGCCGCGCAATTTAAGCGGCTGCTTGAATATTAAGCTGACTAAATATACCGGATTAGGAGCTTTTCTTGAATATCCGGTCATATTTTTACAAATGAACGAGTCTATATCGCAGACACGGCTCGACGTGCTGCTTAAGGCTAAAAAAAGGTCGCTACCGCCGGGGCAGTATCTGATGGAGTGGAACACCTTTAAAGAGTTTTGTTCACTACGAAATCCTCTGAAGGTGTTGCAGGGGAGGGCAACTATGGAGAAGTTGGGCTTTGAGCCTAAACGGTAGTGTAGTACCTATGTATGTCGCATAAGCTACCCGCGTAAAAGATATATTGTGCGACGTTAATATAGTTCAAACAGTGTACAATAAGGCCTATGTCCAAACGGTATGTGCACGAACTCCGCGCCCTCCTCTCCCCCGCGGAGCGGGCGGTGTTCGAAAAATTAAAGTCGCCACTCGATGTACAAAACTATCTGGACCTCCTCCCTATCAATTTTGAACTGGGAGGGGAGACTATCCTTTCTCCAAGGAGAGCTTTGCGGGAAAAGAAGGTCCATTGCGTCGAGGGGGCCTTATTTGCCGCCGCTTCCCTAGCCTATCAGGGCCGGCCGCCGTATTTGCTCGATATCCAGACCGTTCCGCACGACGACGACCACGTTGTGGCGCTTTTTAAAGATGGCGGCCGCTGGGGCGCGATAAGCAAGACCAACCACACCATACTGCGCTGGCGCGACCCGGTGTACAAAACCGTGCGCGAGCTCGCGATGTCCTACTTCCACGAGTACATCGTGGCGGATGGCGAAAAGACTATGCGCGCATTCTCCAAGCCTTTTGATTTATCATGCTACGCGCCCGAGTGGGTAGTTGCAGAGGAGGATTTGGTGAACATCATAGCCGACCTCGACGACTCGCCCCACTACCCTATTGCAAGCAGGGCGGCAATGAAAAATCTCCGTTGGGCACAGCCGATAGAAGCAAAAGTTCTGAACATTACCGAGTGGAATAAAGCTGGTAAAAAAAGAAAAATATAGGTATAGTACGGGCGGATTTGTCCTATAAAAACGGAAGGAACGGAACATGCCGAAGAAACTCCGGGTGCTTATCATCGGTTCTGGCGGGCGCGAGCATGCGCTCTACGAAACTATCCGGCGCAGCTCGCTTGTTACGCGTACTTTCATAACGCCGGGGAATGCTGGAATTCCGCAAAAAAATTGTTTGACAACCAAGTCAGACGACTTTTTTGAGCTTGTTCGCGTGGCTCGTGAAAATGGCGTCGACATGGTGGTGGTAGGTCCTGAACAGCCACTCGTTGGCGGCATTGTCGACCACTTTGCCGAGTATGCTCCGGAAATAAAAGTCTTTGGTCCTAGCAAGGCCGCGGCGCAGCTCGAAGGCAGTAAAGTTTACTGCAAAAAAATCTGCACTAAATACGGCATACCAACGGCCGAATACCGAGTCGCAACAAACGAAGGTGAGGCGGATCTGGCTGTTATCGCTATGGGCGGTGAGTGCGTTGTTAAGGCTGACGGGCTTGCGGGCGGCAAAGGCGTGTTGGTGGCTCGCGGAGTAGTTGAGGCTATAGCTTTTGCACGCAAACAACTTGCCTCTGGACATCAAGTAATCGTCGAGCGCAAACTTGAAGGTCAAGAGGTATCAGTGTTTGCGCTCTGCGATGGAAAACACGCTTTTATGTTCGGAACAGCGCGAGACTATAAACGCCTGTACTCTGGTCCGAGTGGTGCCGAAAATCCAAATACAGGCGGTATGGGAGCATACTCCCCTGTTTTGGATGTCGATGATAAACTTCTTTCCGAAATAAAGAAAAAAATCATCGATTGGCTAGTTGCTGGGATGCGTGCAGAGGGGTTCCCGTACCGTGGGATGCTCTATGCCGGCATTATGGTAACTGAAGGTGGACCGATGCTCCTCGAAGTAAACTGCCGTTTTGGCGATCCAGAAACACAGGTTATTCTGCCAAGACTCACGTCGGACATTGTTCCCTATTTGGTTGCTTGTTGCAAAGAAGATGGTCTTGCAACGCTCCCACAACCGGAGTGGAGTGATAAACACACAGTGTGTTTAGTTCTTGTTCCACCTGAATATCCAGAGGAAAGCATTGTACCCCGCGCAATTGAAGGATTGGAAAAGGCGGCACGACGCTACAGGGTCAAAGTTTTCTATGCGGACACGCACCGTGGGACGCTGGGAACTTATACTGGAGACGGACGCTCCTTAAATACCGTCGGTGTTGCTCCAACTCGAGATAAGGCGCGGTTCCGCGCATATGTCGCCGCAAGCGATCTCCGCCTTTCTCACGACCGGTTTCACTACCGTGAGGATATTGGAGAATAAATTCTATCGCCGAGCTGAAAAGCTCGGCGTTTTTTTTATTTAATTCTTAACTCCCATGCCGCGTTTAAACAGGAAGGCGACTATCGCGGTAAAGATGAGGGTAAAGCCCACAAGCACGCTAAAACATATCCACACAGGGACGTCGGAAACACCCAAAAAGCCATAGCGAAAGGCGTTGACCATGTAGAGGATGGGGTTTAAGAGTGATACTTTTTGCCAAAACTCCGGAAATTGAGAAATAGAGTAGAAGATGCCGCCGAGGTATGTCAGAGGTGTCAGTACGAACGTCGGCACGATGCTGATGCCGTCGAACCCTTTGGCGTAGACGCCGTTGATGAGCCCCGCGAGCGAAAAGAGCACCGATGTCATCAGCACCGCCGCCACTAATATAAAAATATTAAAGATTGCCAAGTGGCTGAAGAAGAGCGACACCAGCAGGACAAAAAAGCCGACTATAAGCCCGCGCATCACTCCCCCGCTGACGAACCCGGCTATCACAAGCCAGTCGGGCATGGGCGACACCAGCATCTCGTCGATGTTGCGCATAAACTTGGCAAAGTAAAAGTTGGACACGGTGTTCATGTACGAGCTCGTGATTATGGACATCATGATGAGCCCGGGCACGATAAACTGAATATAAGAGAGTCCTTGTATGGGCGCGAGCTGTGAGCCGATAAACGTGCCAAAGACGATAAAGTACAACGAGGTGGTAACCACCGGCGGCAAAATAGTCTGCGCCCAAATGCGGAATATGCGCACAAGCTCCTTGCGCATCACGGTCAGGTAGGCTGTCCACATTTTTGAGGCACTCATATAGTTTGTCCGTTCTCCCCTTCTATAAGATTTATATAAATATCCTCCAGCTTCTTTTCGCCGTAGCGTTCGAGCAAATTTTGCATCGTTTCGTTTATGAGGATTTCGCCTTTGTTGATGACGGCGACGGTGCGGCACAGCTGTTCGGCCTCCTCCAGGTAGTGGGTGGTCAATATAATTGTCGTTCCTTCGGCGTTCATTTTGCGGAGGAATGTCCACATGTGGCGCCGGAGCTCGACATCGACACCGGCCGTCGGCTCGTCGAGTATCAGGAGCTTGGGCTTATGGATAAGCGCCCTGGCTATCATCAGACGGCGCTTCATGCCGCCGGAAAGCTTTTGGGCGGGCTCGCGGCGCTTTTCCCACAGCCCGAGGTCTTTCAGTATAGGCTCGGCATCTTTAATCGCTTGTGCGCGCGGAATGCCGTAGTACCCCGCTTGGGTAACAACGATATCTTCCACCTTTTCAAAAATATTAAAGTTGAATTCCTGCGGCACCAGCCCGATATAGGTTTTAGCGCGGGAGGCGTCGGTCTGCGTGTCGTGGCCGAAAATCTCGGCTTCCCCGCCGGTCTTGTACACCAGGCCAGTGAGTATCCCGATAAGCGTCGTCTTGCCGGCGCCGTTGGGGCCCAGCAGCGCAAAAAAGTCCCCTTCCTCCACCTGGAGGGTAATGCCCTTAAGAGCCTCTACCCCGGTATCGTATGTTTTTTTAAGATTAGAAACGGAAACTGCGGAAGCCATAAGCCTCCGCAGTTTAACACAGGTGCCTCTTTTTTGTTACATCGAACCGCCGCCCACGCACATCCGGCACTCCTTTTTGTGTCCGATGATGAGCCAGACCGTCGAGATACCTACCAACAAGTAGACAATTGACTCGACTTGCGGCCACGAGCCAAGAATTTTGGCGACCATATTCCAGTCTGCTCCGGACATAAGGCTTCCGAGGCCGATCATGCCCCAATTAAGCCCGCCGACGGCGACCAGAATAAACGCGACTATGTGTAATGCTTTCATGAAAGTTATAGAGAAAAGTTATACGGGTTCGACCCTGTCCCGCCATATAAAGTATACAGCCAAAATTTACCGCGCCGGCAGATACGAGAGCGGGTTGAGATAGGCGTTCGGGGCTGCAATCGGTATGTTTACCGCCTTGCCGTTCTTGCAGGTATATTGTTTAAACGTTACCGATTCGGAGAGATATACGGTAAAGTGCAAATGCGGGCCTGTTGCGTACCCCGTGCTCCCCGAAAGCCCGACAATTTCGCCGGTAGAGATTGACTGCCCTTTCTGGACATTAATGCTCGAAAGGTGTGCGTACAGAGTTGCGAGGCCGTTGTTGTGCTTAACAAGCACCCATTTTCCGTACTGGCAGTTTGCCACTGCTCCTTGGTTTATTTCGGCAACGGTCCCGAAAAGCGCCGCTTTTACCGGCGTCCCTACTCCTGTAGGATAGACTGAACTTTTTGTGCTAAAGTCGACGCCGTCGTGTGTGCCGGAAGCATATAATCGTACCGAGTCGAATGTTTTTCCAAATTGTTGTGTGATGGATATCGAGTCAAGCGGCCACTGCAGTACGCCCCTATTTGGAGTTGGAATATGCGACGAGTCCGCTATGCCTAGCTGAGAGGACAATTCATAAAGTATCTCCTCAAACCGTGCCTCTTCCGCCTGTTTTTGCGCGATAAGCTTTTGGTACTCACTCTCTTTATTTTTTGTTACGCTAAGCAGATTAGTTTGCTCATTTTTTGTAGCTGTGACCCCTTGTTTTTGTTGATTCAGGTTAGTTTTAAGGGAAGCAAGCTCTTTGCGCTTGGTTTCCGCGCTTGTCTTGCTGGTTTCCAAATTAGTGCGCAACGAGCCGAGGTCTTGCATTTTATTTTGCAATTCTCCGCGCAGACTACCAACTGTAACCGCTTGGTCAAAGAAGCTTGAGAGCGTCCCCCCGCCTAAAAGCGTAGTGACCAAATATTCCTGGTCCATCCGCTCCAACTGCCGCAGCGTCGAGGCAACCGCGACCTTCGCGTCGCTTATTTTTTCTTCGGTGGTGCGTATTTTACCCGAAAGGTTTCCTATCTCCGTGTCTTTGACCGATATTTGGCTGGAGGTGAGCGTCACGTTTTTTTGGAGTTTTTGTATCTGGAGGTCCAGCGCCTTGATGGTAGTCTGCAGAGTTTGTTTTTGAGCGGTGGTTAAGTTTAGGTTTGTCTGCAGCGCCGCTATCTCGTCTTTTAGTTTTTGTATTTGCGCGTTAGTTGAGTCTATTTGCGCTTGAGCCGCGGCATCGGCATCTGCGCGGGCTTTGGCAGCCGCTTCGTTTGCCTCACGCAGAGCTTTCTGTTCGGGGCTCTCTTCGGCTGCTGTGGCACTTTCTTCCGCCAATACGCGCGGAACGCCTCCAAAAATCAAAAAACCGACCAACAACAACAAAAGCGCTCGTAAAGGCCAGTACATCCCCTTTATGTTAAAGGTTTTTGAGCGCTTGGGCAATGCGGCCAAGCGTCTCTTTTTTGCCCAAAAGACCGGCAATAGTAAATGGGTCCGGAGATTTTTCTTTGCCCGAGAGGGCGACGCGCAAGGGCCAGAGCACCGCCCCCCTCCCATGCGAGGTGGCGTAGGGCCAGATGATGTCTTTGAGTTGTACCGCGGTAAATCCTTCATCAGGAATAGGTTCAAACAGGTCCGCGAGGGCCTTCAGGTGTAATGACGCAACTTCGGCGGTAATCTTTCCGCCTTGCAGGAGCAGTACAGGTTCATACGAAATAGCGCCAAAAAACGCGAACTCCGTTTCAATCATCTCCGCCGCTTCTTTAAGCGTCCGCGCGCGCTCTTTAAGCAGTGGAATAAGTTGGGAGAGTCTGACTTTCCCAAATGTGGGAAAGTCAGACTCTCCCAAGAACTCTTTCAACCGCGCGGCATACTCCGTGTCAGAAAGTTTTTTAAGATGCTCGTGGTTGAACCACTGCAGTTTTTCGATGCCGAACACCGCTCCGGCTTTATGCACGCGCTCGAGGGTAAAGAGTTTAGCTAATTCTTGTATTGTAAAAATTTCCTGCTCTCCGCCGGGGTTCCATCCAAGCAGCGCAAGATAATTTATAAGCGCCTCGTGGATGTATCCTTGCTCTTTATATTCGTTTATAGAAATAGCCCCATGGCGTTTGGACATTTTGGTTTTGTCGGGCGCAAGTATAAGCGGAATATGCGCATACTCCGGGCGGGCAAATCCTAGAGCTTCTTGTATCAGTATCTGCCGCTGAGTGTTTGAAACATGGTCCTCTCCGCGGATAATATGGGTAACACCCATGTCGTGGTCGTCTATAACGACCGCCAAGTGATAGAGCGGTTCGTCTATATTTCGCGCGATGACAAAGTCACTAAGCTCGGTGGTGTCAAAAGTTATCTCGCCGCGCACTGCGTCATGAAAGGTAATTTTTTTGTTAGGGTTTTTAAACCTGATGATTTTTTTGTCCGGATTTTCTGTCTGCGGTTCGGCCTCATATGCATGGCCGTCTGAAATGAGTTTTGGAATATATTTTTGATAAATCGCGGTTCGCTCCGATTGCCGCGGATTTTCGGCCAGAGTGTACTGGATGCCGAGCCAGTGGAGTCCGTCCACTATATCCTTTTCGAACTCCGGCTTGTTGCGCTCTTTATCGGTGTCTTCGAACCGCAAAAGCATCACTCCCCCATTGTGTGCGGCAAAAAGATAGTTAAAAAGGGCCGTCCGCACCGACCCGATATGCAAAAAGCCCGTGGGAGAAGGCGGAAACCGCGTAATAACTTTCATACTACCCATTATTGCTCGTGAGAGACGGCTATGTCGAGGAGGGCGGAGGCGATCAGTTTAGCGGCGTCGGCGCGGGCAAAGGCGCGGGCAGCATTGGACATTGCGTGCACAACACCGTCGTGGCTCAAAATCCGGTTTATTTCGGAAGCCAGCAAGCCCGGCGTAAGATTATTTTGCTCGATAACGACGCAAGCCCCGGCTCTGGCGTATGTGTACGCGTTTTTGGTCTGATGGTCTTCAGCCGCGGTCGGCAGCGGAACAAGGATAGACGGCAGTCCCCACGACGCTATTTCAAAAACGGTCGAACCCGCACGCGATATAACAAGGCTCGCGGCTCCCGCCGCCATGCGCGTGGCAAGGTCGTTAAGGTAGCCGGCCGGGTGATACCGCGAAAGGTTCGGGTTGTCCCCCATGACAACCTTGGCTCGGTTTGAAATGTCTTTGAGGTTATCCTCGCCGGTCTGGTGGATGACCTGATACTTTTCCAAAAGTTGGGGCAACGCCGCGAGCACGCCCTCATTGAGTGCTTGTGCTCCTTGCGAGCCGCCGGTGACATATATGACCGGCAGTTCCTTGTCGAGTTTAAAAAACTCGAACGCTCCCTCGCGCGTCGGTACCAATACCGCCTTGCGGATAGGATTGCCGGTGTGAGCCACCCTGTCTTTAGGAAAGTAGTGCGCCGTTTCAGGATACGAAACGGCGATTTTTTTAGCGAAGGTGCCCGCCCATCGGTTGACGCGGCCGGGAACGGAGTCGGACTCGTGGATAATGACCGGGATTTTAAAAAGCTTGGCCGCGAGCAGCGTGGGGAACGCGGCATACCCGCCTTTGCCGAAGACCACGTCCGGATAGAGAAAGAATATCCGCAGGACCGAGCGCACGACTCCCCACGCGGTTTTAAAATAATCAAAGAAATTAAGAACGGAAAAATAATTTCGGATCTTTCCTGCCGCGGTCGGTACAAACTTGATGCCGTTGGCGATGAGCATTTCGCGGTCGTACGGCTCGGGAGCGGCGTAAATAAGCTCAGGTTCCAGGAGCTTGCGCTCGCGCACGAGGTCGTTAATAGCCTCCGCAACCGCAATAATCGGGTAAAAGTGCCCGCCTGTCCCCCCGCCGGTAAAAAGAATTTTCATGCTATGGTGATTAAGATTTCATTCTGCGCGATACGTTCAGTATAACGCCGACTTCAATGAGCGCGATGGCGAGCGCCGTGCCGCCGTGCGATACGAAAATAAGCGGCACGCCCGCCAGCGGGACCAGCCCGACGCTCGACGCCATGTTAAAGAAGGATTGCCCGACGATAAGCGCCACCAGCCCCGTGACAAGGAGGCCGCCGAACGGGTCCGGCGCCCGCGCCGCGATGCGCAGACCGAGTATCGCAAAGGCTGCAAAAAGCAATACTAGAGCCGCGCTCCCGACAAATCCGAACTCCTCTGCAGCAACAGCAAAAATAGAGTCTCCTATCGGCTCTGGCAGGTAAGAAAACTTTTCTATGCTTTGCCCGAAGCCCCGCCCGCTGATGCCTCCGGAGCCAACGGCGATAAGCGATTGCTGTATCTGGTAGCCGGAGCCTTGCGGGTCTCCGCTGTGGTTTATAAAGGTTACCAGGCGGTCTTTGACGTGCGGATAGGTAACAGCTGCGCCGCCAACTACAAGCATACCCGCAAGGGCGATAAAAAGCAGATGAGAGGCGCGTCCGCCTGCCGCAAAGAGCATGACCGTGCATGCGGCTGCCATAATCATGGCGCTGGCGGTATCAGGCTGCGCAAGGACGATTGCCGTCGCAGGGCCGGCGACCAGCAGCAGCGGCAGAACGCCTCCGCGCAAAGTGTGAGTCGCCTTGTAGCGTGACGCGTAGATTGCGGCGAGGAACGCGACGGTAGCGAGTTTCAGCAATTCGACCGGTTGGAAGGTTATGGGCCCGACCACTATCCAGCGCGCCGCGCCTTTAAACTCCAATCCGATGTTCGGCACAAAAGTCAGCAGTGTAAGCAGTATCGCGACTGCGAACAAGTATGGCGTATACGGGCGCCATTTCCGATAATCCATGCGCGATATAAAAATCAAAGCCGTGCCGCCGCATAAAAATCCTAGCAAAAGCTGGCTCACTGCCACCGAGGTAAAGCTAGCTCCACCGCGCGCCAAAAGGCCGAGCGCTGCCGAGGTAAATATAAGAAGCCCAAACACTATTAACACCAAAAATACAAGAAGAAACGGTGTGTCAAATTGCTTGCGCATCCCGTTAGAGATCCGACTTGCGAAGCAAGTCGGCAAGAATAGCTAATAATTTTTTATCTCTAACGGGACGCATAATTACAACAGAGCGATAGACATGCCGATAACCGCACAGACGACTCCGACTATCCAGTAGCGCATGGTCACTTTGTACGGCGGCCATCCGAGCGCCTCAAAGTGGTGGTGGAGCGGCGCGATGCGCAGGATTTTGCGACCGAGAATTTTTTTGCCGAACATCTGCAGAATGTTAGAGAGCACCGTGACAACCAGCAAGAGCGCAATGACCGGCAAGACGCTGACTCCCCTGCCGCCGCCGAGCGTGTCGG
>Ga0209542_10017344_pt1 | contig 11809 bp, 13 predicted proteins | sample RifCSPhighO2_01_FD_184028 | JGI IMG/M metagenome (GOLD analysis project Ga0209542, IMG submission 184028) | Soil microbial communities from Rifle, Colorado - Rifle CSP2_plank highO2_0.1 (SPAdes) (version 2) | ecosystem: Environmental > Terrestrial > Deep subsurface > Rock core/Sediment ...
CCCGCGTGGTCAGCCCTCTTTTGTTCTTGCCTTTATTGCTTATCCTGGCGGATTGCGAACTCTTTTGAACCGTCCCGCCAAGAAGTCGGAGAACAACATGGCGAAATAACCAAGGCCCGCTGCAAGGCCTACGAAGGCAGCAGGAGACCATTGGCGTTCGCCCATCGCCATTAGAACAACCATCCCTATCCCTATGAAGCCCAATATATACTGGGCCGCAAAGTAGACGAGATGGATTCTGCCGACGCGCGAGACCACCCCAGTTTGGGGATACGCAGAGTCTGGATTGTGGCTCGGCAACATATAGATCCAATGCCACAACGCCGTCCAGAAAACTCCTGCCAAGAAACACGAGACTGCTATCCATGCTGGCAAAGGCCATCTCTCCACTAAGACATACGCAATCGCGAAATCCATGGCAGAGAGAAACCAAAAATCTCCCCACTTAAAGAAATTGTAATCCTTCAAGTAGAGGATTTTTCCTCTCGCAGGAATTTTCCCCTGCGCAGCCAATTTCGTCTCTGTATCAAAAAGGATGCCACAGAACACCTTGTTTAGAATAACAGCAAGAAGCCCTATGATGATCCCTACCACGATTCACGTCCTTCCTGACGTTTCCGCCCCATATTTTCAGTGTGCTGTAGCTAAATCATACCACTTTCGTAGTATTTGTCAAATCATCCAAACTGGGTTTGGAGTTCTTCAAAAATATCGCCCCAGCCCTTGACGCTCTGATGAAGGCGCTGGCGCAGGTTTTCCAATTCCTCTTTTGCTGCTCCTCGGTGCTCAAGCTCTCCAAACATCATCTGGATTCTTGAAAAAGGGATCTGCCATACTCCGTCTGACCCGTCGATCAAATCGAGATATGTATTGTAGTAAAACTCAATACACTCTGCCACTAAAGCAAGGTATTCTTCTTTTGAATTACGCTCCATGCGCTGTATAGCCGCGTCATACGCAAGGCAAAGGAGGCTAGAAACTTCTCCCGCGCAAAAATACGGATCATACTTTGCGTGGTTTTCAATATGCGCAATCTTCTGAAGCCCTGCATGAAGCTCTTGCAAAGAGAGCGGACGGCTGCCCGCAATAATAGGGGAACGAAGAACAATTTTCGCGTGAGGCCTCACCCATGAACCCGCGTTTGAAGCTTCTGCCAAAAACTGAAGGTCGGCATGCAAAGGATCTTTGTAGAGATCTTCAACCTGCTTGCCAAAGCCATACTTTATTGTTACGCAAGAACCGCTCACTTCAGTACTATCGGGAACCGCTCTCTTGTTCTGTATATCCCAATACACCGCAAGCGCAACTACGTGTTTGCAATAATCTTCGTTGAGCGCATACGGACATGTGCAATATCCCTTGAGATATTTGGAACCCTGTCGAAATTCCACCTCGTACGGAGAGGAGCCGCGCACAATAGCAGATAATCTTTTTTGCTCTTTTGCGACATTCTGCACTTTGCCTTGTTTTGCGTACTCAACTCCGCGCCAAAAAATATCTTCTGCGGTATTGGCAAGGATATACCTGCTCAAGCGTTGAGAGAACAGATCCATACGATAGCTACAGAGAGAATTCTTCTCCTGGAGATTCCTGATATTGCATATCTTTTGCCAAATCGGTAAAGCTTACGGTACGCTCGTTAAAGTACAATTTTACCGAACCTACCGGGCCGTTGCGGTGCTTAGCAATGATAATCTCTGTGATACCCTGATTTGTGGGATCTGGCTTGTATTTGTCCTCGCGGTAAATGAAAAGCACCACGTCCGCATCTTGTTCTAAAGATCCAGATTCTCTCAAATCAGAAAGACGAGGACGCTGAGGGGTTCTCTGCTCTACCGCTCTTGAAAGTTGAGACAAGGCAAGGACAGGAACGTTTAATTCTCTGGCTAATCCTTTCAGCGATCTGGAGATTTCTGTAATCTGCTGAACAATTGGAACTTGGCTATTCCTGGGGTCAATAAGTTGGAGGTAGTCAATGATCAACAAGCCTAAACCATGGTTTGCCTGGAGGCGCCTTGCCTGAGCCCTCATCTGAAGCATATTCTGCATAGAACTGTCCTCAATAAAGATTGGGGCTTCAGAAAGAGTTCCCATGGCTTGCTGGATATGCGAAAAATCATTTTCATCTCCATCAGAAGAAAGTTTTCCTGTTCTTAAACGCCATAAATCTACTCCTCCCTGTGAAGCGATGAGCCGGTCTATGACCTGGTCTTTTGACATTTCCAAGCTAAATACGCCCACAGGGATTTTATGATTTACCGCAACGCGCCTGGCAATATCCATGGCCAGTGCACTATTGTGAATGACAATATCATTCGCAATAAAGTTATGCGTGCCAGGAACAGTAAGGTCATATACTTGGGCATTTCCTGCGGATTCAATACTTACAATACGATCCCAATAGATATCGCTTTCCGATACGATTCTAAGTTTTTCTGAAGAGAATGCATCTGCAAGGAGAGCAACTGTTTCTCTTCGAGGCTCACGGCGAAACGCATGGATATTATGCGTGGAAGACCTCCCCATCCGTTGATAGACAGAACGCCAACTTTCTTCTCCCTTCGCAGAAAGAATTTGATTCCAAATCCCCATTGGAATAGTATCATTTGTCCATGTCTTCTGCTGTTTTGCTAATCTTTCACGGATGATGTGAAGCTCATCCTCTTTTCTGTACATACCGATTCTGTCGATAAACGTAATGAGATTCTCTGCGCTATGCGCTTCAAGCTCATAGGCAGGGTAATACTTTTCATTATATTTCACATGTTTATACCGAAATCGTGCAACAATACCAAACCGCAAGAGAAGATGCTGAACCTGCAATGCTAATTTTTTAGAAGAAGAAGCATACGAAAGATGATAGTCGTCATCCTTTCCCTTCCAGAAACTGCCATCGCAAGAAAAAAGACGATTCAGAAAAAGAGAAAGTTCCTCTTTAGGAAGAGTAAAAACGCTCTGCGGCAAACATTTTTCTATTGCAAGCTTTCCCATCATCCCTGTTTCTTTTAAGAATTCTGTGACCGAGTTTTTTGGACAAAGCTCTTCATAAACTCTGTTTAGTTTCTCGATGTGTTCTGAATGCTTCGCCTTTTGCCTCAATACACTAGAGATTCGTTCCCATATCTCGGGCGTTGGAAGAGAGTGTCCGTTTAACGTATAACTTATGGTTTGATATACGCAAGAAACTGCTACTGCGAACTGTTTTTGCGTATACCCGCTAGTACGCACCAACTTTTTGAGTTCAGTGCCCCATTCGTGCAAAAGTCGTGCTCTTTCTCGCGGATATTTTTTTTCTGAAACTCGGAAATCTATAGCAGAAGTACCTTGTTTAAAATTCTTACGAACTTTTACCGATTTGAAATAAGAAATTGCTTCCAAAAAATCATGTTCAATTTTTTTGTTTGCCGTGGTAAACCGAGGACAACTATTTGTAAGACCACCCTCTGTGGCAAAGTACGCAATTGCTTTCACCTTATACACAGGAAGTGGGCGGTTCCCAAAAACAGGGATGGTGCGCGGCACCGCAATACGTTCACCCGCCTTGAGTTCCTCGAGCGATTTCCATCCTTCTACGGTCAAAAATGGATGAGTAAGAGTTGCCCGTATCTCTTTCCCCAGGCCGGTACGAAGCACAAAGGTTTTTCGTATACCATTATTCCAAAAGTCGCTTATTGGAATAGACCGTAGTCTATGCTCCATATCTAAACTTACAACGGAGGTTTGCCTTTTTTGTCTTACTAATTCTGCAATAGCATGCACTGCTCCTGTTTCCGGATCAACTACTTCTGTATCACCTGTGACGCATTTCCCCAAGCTTGGTCTAGCTGCCAAAATAATAAGATCAGACTTTTGAAATCCAGAAAGAATATTGTCTAGGTCTGCAAATCCGCTGGGGACTCCTCGTGTGCCTCCTTCATGCTTTGAAAGCTTGTCAATGCGTTCAAACGCTTCTTCCAGGTCATCTTTCACCGCTACAAAGTTGCGGGACATGGAACGCTGGGCAATGGAAAAGATACTGGACTCTGCTTTGTCTAACAAAACATCGGGGTCTTCATTCTCATCATATCCCATAGACCCTATCTCATAGGACACGGAGATGAGGTCCCGCAGGATCCTTTTCTTCTGTACGATCTTTGCATACGTTAACACGTGCGAAGCAGTGGGCACGGTGTTAATAAGCTGGGTTAAGTACGTATTCCCGCCGATTTCCTCTAAGTTATTGTTTTCTTTGAGCCTGCCCGCGGCAGATAAAACATCAATGGGATCTCCTTTTTCAAAGAGCTCCTGCATTGCCCCATAGATCATCTTATGAACAGGCTTGTAGAAATCTCGGGGCTCTAAAAAGTCAGCAACCTTGACCATTGCATCTCTATCTAGCATTAAAGACCCGAGAAGGGACATCTCAGCTTCTATGCTCTGTGGAGGAAGTTTGTCTGGAGATGAGCTTTTTTTATTTGCACTAAAGTCAGCCATAATGCCATATCTTATCTCTCTTCCTTATCCTTGGCAAATGACGCTTTTTTGAGCTTCGGGCCCTTCTCAGTATCTTCCAACCGCCAGCCTTTTGATTCTATTCGTTTCCGTACTTCATCCGCCTTTTTCCATTCTTTGTTTGCACGATAGAGCTCTCGATTTTGGAGCAATGCGGTAATTTCTTGAGGCACTCTTGCTGTTCTTTTCTCTTGCCAGAATATAAAAGAGAAAATATCATCAATCTCTTGCAAAAAAGCGAGGATGTCTTTTGCATCATCTTGATTGAACGCAAGCTTTGAAAGGAGAACATTTCCTTTCCTCACAAGTTCAAACAATACCGCAACGGCCTTGGGCGTATTGCAGTCATCATCCATTGCAGCAAAGAATGCCTTTCTTGATTCTGCAATAAGCTTTGTGTTCTTGCTTGTTGCAGGAGCGCTCTTGAGCGCTTGCAGCTTTTGAACAAACTCATCAACACGCTCCAGTTCCTGCTCTGCCTGCAAAAGCAGCTCTTCTGAATAATCAATGGGGGAGCGATAGTGAGTTTTCAACACAAAGAAGCGCAAGAGGCGCGGAGAGTGCTGTACAAGAAAATCCTTAATGGTGATAAAGTTGCCCAAAGACTTTGACATCTTTTCTCCATTCATGGTGAGAAATCCTGTATGCATCCATGTGCGCACCAGGGGTTTCTTTCCTGAAATTGCCTCCATTTGCGCTATCTCTGCCTCGTGATGGGGGAAGATAAGGTCACGGGCCCCTCCATGGATATCATACTGCGCTCCAAAGTGCTTTTCTGTAATGGCGGTGTCCTCTATGTGCCAGCCTGGCCTGCCTTGGCCCCATGGGCTTTTCCACTTGGGCTCTCCTTTCTTTGAGAACTTCCAAAGGGCAAAGTCTCCTTTGTGGCGCTTCTTTACAGAATCATCAATGCGAGAGACAGAGTCTTGCGCCTGCTGGGCAGTACGCCCAGACAGCTTGCCATACTCTTTAAATGCAGAAATGTCGTAATAGATGCCGTCATCCGGAATGACATACGCATATTCTTTTTCAAGCAACCTATGCACCTGGCTAATGATTTCTGGAATATAGTCTGTGGCCCTGGCGTATTTATTCACCGACAAGACGCGCAGCGCTTTCATATCCTGCAGATATTCTTTCTCAAACCTACCTGCGAGCTCTTTGGGAGAAACTTGGGTTTCCGCTGCCCGCTTGATTATCTTGTCGTCAATATCGGTGATATTCTGAAGATAGAATACGTCAAACTTTATTGCCTTAAGATAACGGACAATAACGTCAAAAGCAATGTATGTTCTTGCGTGCCCAATGTGGGAAAAATCATACACCGTGGGGCCGCACACAAAAAGGTTCAGCTTTTTGCCTGGCCTCGATTTTAACAGCTCCGCCTTTTTACTTATCGTGTTGAATATCTCCATTATAGGGCGTATTATACCATACGTATGGCTAATCTCGTACTATACAGAAAATACAGGCCTGTCGCTTCGCTCCCAAGACACCTTCGGTTTCTTGCGCTCACTGCGTTCACTGTTTTTCCACCACGGGAGGATACCCAATCCTCCCGACCCCTCCTGTGCGGTCTATATTTTCTTTCAATACAAAAATGAACCTAGTATTATACAGAAAATATAGACCGAAATCCTTCTCTGAGGTCACGGGCCAAGAACACGTGGTGCAAACCCTCAAGAATGCTGTTGTGCATGGCATGATTTCCCACGCCTATTTGTTTTCCGGACCCAGGGGATCTGGAAAAACAACAATGGCCAGGCTTCTTGCCAAAGCGGCAAATTGCGAAAAGCCAAAACAGGGGGAACCCTGCAACGAATGTTCTTCATGCAAAGAGATAAATCTGGGCAGCGCCATGGATTTAATAGAAATAGACGCCGCCTCCAATAGGGGCATTGACGAGATCCGGGACCTTAAAGAAGGAGTGAGATTCTCTCCTACAAAACTCAAATACAAAGTGTTTGTTATAGACGAAGCGCACCAGCTCACCAAGGAAGCGGCAAACGCTCTTTTAAAAACACTGGAAGAACCTCCGTCCCATACCGTCTTTATTCTTGCTACCACAGAAATACAGCGTATGATCCCAACCCTGGCTTCACGCTGCCAGAGATTCGACTTTCGCAAACTCCGTGTTCCGGAAATGGTTGCAAGGCTTCAAGAAATGGTAAAGAAAGAAGGGGTTGAGATAGAAAAAGACGCTCTTGAACTCTTAGCTCACCATGCCGGAGGCTCTTTGCGGGACGCAGAAGGCCTCTTAGACAAGGTTTTGACTTTCCACTTGGGCTCTGGTAAAAAAGAGAAGATACAAACAGGGGTTGTGCGTGAATTGCTGGGCATAGTGGATGTTCAAATAGTAGGGTCTTTTGCAGACCTTCTCTTGGCAAAGAACCCTGCAAAAGCGATAGAATTCTTGAACAAAAACCTGGAAGACGGCATGGACCCCCAAGAGTTTGCCAAGACCGTGGTAGAATACTTAAGAACTCTTCTTATCTTGAAGATAAACCCGTCATTGGAGGAGATGTTTGCAGGCCCTTTGACAAAAGAGCAACAAGAAAAAATGAAGTTGCAATCGTCCACTATTGATGAGAATTTACTTTCTCGCGCCATTAAGAATTTTATGGAGGCAGAAAGCAAAATGAAGTATTCTTCCATTGTGCAGCTTCCATTGGAGCTTGCGATTATTGATTCTTGCGGGATCGTCTAATGGTAGGACACGGCCCTTTGAAGGCTGTTATCGGGGTTCGAATCCCTGTCCCGCAGCCGTCATATGCACTACAAGAATATTCTGCTTGGGAGCGTTGAAAGATTTAACGTTATAATCGAAACTCCCAAGGGCAGCGAGAATAATTACGAATACGACGAGAAATTGGACGCCATCAAGTTGAAATGGGTTTTTAAAAATGGTTTTTGTTTTCCGTTTGATTATGGGTTTATCCCCCAAACCCTAGCTGAAGACAAGGATGTGGCAGATGCGTTTGTGATAACAAGCTACCCTTTATATCCAGGGACAATTGCAGAGTGCAAAACGATCGGGATAATAGAGGTTTTGGATAGAGGAGAAGTAGATGATAAAATAATCGCTGTTCCCGTAGTTGACCCGGAGTATAATGCGTATGTATCCTTGCAAGAACTTCAATTTGGCTACAAGGCTATTTTTGAAGATTTCTTTAGGGAACTAGCTATCCAGAAAAACAAGAAGGTTGAAGTGAAAGGATTTCATGACGCCCTTATCGCGAGGAAATATATAGAGGAAACTCATAAAATTTTTACACAGCAAAACATTGAACCAACAAACTATGCACATATCCCACGAAGATTTTGAGAAGGTAGATATCCGGGTCGGGAAAATACTGGAGGCGGCTGACTTCCCAAAAGCAAGGAACCCTGCTTTTCAACTGAAAATAGACTTCGGGCCGGAGATTGGAATAAAAACCTCCAGCGTACAAGCGCCAGGAGCGCATACCAAAGAAGAATTGCAAGGCATGCTCGTGTGCTGCGTAGTGAATTTTCTGCCAAAGAATATCGCTGGCTTTAGTTCAGAGGTGCTCACCCTAGGATTTAAAAACAACGCAGGCATAGGCTGGGTGCTTATTACCCCTGCAAAAAACACAGTAGATCTTGGCAGTAAGCTAGCTTAGCAGGTTGAGGATATTGACAAATCGCGTACAATCAAGCACCATAGAAACGGCACACTCATATCATGGGCTCGTAAACGCAGAAGAGGGAAATTAAGATGAAGATTGTAGAACTTACGGGAAGTCGTGCAGGACTCTGGGTTGGAGGAGGAACCAACGGGTCTGGCATGGTAAACGGGCAATTCGTCCTAAGCCGAGGCAAACTCCCTGAAGGATTGGTCATCCGTTCCCTAGGGAAGAGTGACCCCCCTTGTCAACGGAATCAAGCACTGGTTTCTGTACAAGTTGGGGATATTGTAGTGACGGTTTGGACGATGTCCAAACCAAGTGATCTCGATCTCCCATGGAAAGCCATGCAAATACGCGCCATAAGTATACCATTACGTAAGGCCTTGGTGAAACGCATCACAATCACCACAGAAGAGATCCCCCCCAGGGTATTGCTAGGACTCTTTACGCTCTATAACAGGGATGGGAGCCGGTTCGTTGCCTAGTCGCCTAACCGCCCGAACAAAGACCCTGCGTGGCAATACGCCATGCGGGGCTTTTCTTTTACATTGCTTTTTCTCTTATTGTGTTGTATAATCATGTATGAGAAGAACAAGAAAAGAAGAGGCAGATCTTAGCCAAATACAAACCTCTCTTGAGGTTTTTCTGGAAGACTACAATAGAAATATTCCCGTGGGATTTCCTCGCGCATCTGTTGCAATATTAAAAAAGTTCCAAAGCATATACCCGTCTATTTTCAAGCACGGGAATACCTGGTCAATAGCCCTCTACCGAAAAAAAGTGATTGACTGGCTTTCCTCATATCGCAATGCTGATTGACGACGTACTCATTAAGATAGAAGCTGGCAACGGCGGGAAAGGCGCCGTTGCTTTTAATAAAAACAAAATGAGTTTGGGGCCTGTTGGCGGAAAGGGAGGCAAAGGGGGCAGCGTATACATTGAAGGAGTATCCGCCCTCAATGCCCTAAGCCAATTCAGATATAAAAAAGATATTAAAGCTGAAGATGGAGCAGATGGGAGAGGCCAACTCAATGACGGCACCAGTGGAAACGATCTCATTCTTAAGGTTCCAGTAGGAACAGTCATCCATACTATTGGCACCAAGAAAACGGCAGAGATATTAAAGATAGGGGAGAGAGTTCTTGTTGCAAAGGGAGGGATTGGCGGAAGAGGAAATTTCTTCTTTCGCTCTTCAACGAACACAAGCCCCAGGCAATTTCAAAAAGGCATGCCAGGAGAGCGCGTAACATTGCGCCTTGAGCTCAAGCTCATTGCCGATGTAGGGCTTATAGGATTGCCGAATGCAGGAAAATCCAGCCTGCTTAATGAACTTACAAAAGCGCAGAGCAAGATCGGCAACTACCCCTTCACAACGCTAGAGCCAAACTTAGGGACGTACTATGAGCTTACGCTCGCTGACATCCCAGGACTTATTGAGGGAGCATCTTCAGGCAAAGGTTTGGGCACAAAGTTTCTCCGCCACATTGAACGCACCAACGTACTGTTCCATTTGATCTCCGCTGAATCAGCAGATCCTGTACGCGATTATCAGACTATACAAAAAGAACTTGAAACATACAGCAAGAAACTCACAAAGAAAACAGAATATGTATTTCTAACCAAAAGCGACACCATATCGGAAAAAGATATAAAAGAGAAAGTCGTTGCGCTCAAGAAGATTCATAAAGATATCATTCCGATTTCTATCCACAACTGGGAAAGTTTAGAGAAAGTAAAAAAGATCCTCAACGAGATCAAGGCTAACAAATCTGATATAATGCATGCATAGATGAAAAAACTGCTTATAGAAATCATTCTCTCTGCAATCTTCGTTTTTGGCGCCACTTATATCGTCTACAACTTCCTTGCGGAAATATCGCCTTTCTGGGATACACAGTTTTTCTGGAGTGTTGTGCTTGCTGTGGGCTGGGCCATAGTGGCCGCAGGATACTATCACCAGGGATGGCTGATACAGGTAAAGAAGAGCTCTGCGAACGTTTCTGTTGTTTTGCCAACTGCGGTCTTCTTTATCCAGTGCGTCTTATTCGTCAAAGGCATTTACTACCAGGATTGGTCGCTTGTATGGGGAGCAGTAGTTGTAAACTCCGGGGTGGTATTCAGCCTATATCAAATAATGCGCGCTCGAAAAACATCGAAATCTTCTCCATAGCGATCACTCTTGTTGCGATCGCCATCAACATTCTTATCCTAACAACCATTCTTATCCCTATGATTACTGGGGCTCCTTTTGTTCCCATTGATACAACGGCTCTTAAGAGAATGATCGCGCTTTTGCAAATACAGCTAGGAGAAAAAGCGGCAGACTTAGGTTCGGGAGACGGAAGAATTGTCATAGAGCTCGCCAGGGCTGGCGCAAAAGCTCATGGATATGAGATAAATCCTTTGCTTGTGCTAACTTCTCAAAAGAATATTAAGAATGCGGGGGTTGTAGATCAAACGTCTATCCATTGGAAAAGCTTCTGGGGCCAAGACCTTTCTTCTTTTCAAGTAATAACCCTCTTTGGCATGCCGCACATGATGAAACGGCTTGCGCAAAAACTGCGCAAAGAACTCAAGCCCGGCGCCAGGGTTATCTCTCATCAGTTTATGTTCCCTGATTGGCCGGTTGCCCAACAAGAATCCCAACTCTACCTATACCGTATTTCCTAAAAACATTCTTCATGGTATACTGCAAGCATGAAACCGCTTTTCTTAATTACAGTAACGCTTGGGCTCGTAGGAGGGATCTTGTTTGTAGCCTTCCTTTCTAGCTCGCAAGAGCCGCAAACAAACACCATGCCAACACAGCAAAATGAGCAGGGCCAAAACGAACAGCCAGCAACAGAGCTTACAATAGAAGATTTTAGGGTGGGCACGGGAGTTGAAGCAAAAACAGGAGACACAGTATCTGTGAATTACAAAGGCACCCTTTTGAACGGGACAACCTTTGACAGCTCATACGACAGGGGAACTCCATTTTCATTCACCTTGGGGCAAAACTCAGTTATCCAGGGATGGGAGCGAGGAGTCTTGGGAATGCGGGCTGGAGGAAAGAGAAAACTCGTCATTCCCCCTGACCTAGCGTACGGGCCAAGAGCAATAGGGCTTATTCCCGCAAACAGCACACTTGTGTTTGAAGTAGAATTACTGGAGATAAAATAACTATGGACCAAAAAATCAAAAATTACCTTGGCATAACTATCATTGGAGTTCTTCTCGTAAGCTCCTACGGGATACTGAGTTTTGTGCGCTCATACGCAACAATTTCAGAAACCTCAAGTTTCTCAACGAACGGGGAGGGAAAAACGGTCGCTATACCAGACATTGCCAAGTTCTCTTTTAGCATAGTCACCCAAGGAGGAATACAACTGCAAGATACGCAAAAAGAGAATACCAGCAAGGCAAACGCCGCCATAGCCTTTGTGAAATCTAAGGGAGTAGATGCAAAAGACATTGCAACGCAAAGCTACAACGTAGAACCGCGCTACCAATACTTTGACTGTTCGGGCAGGCAAAGTTCTGTGTGCCCTCCGTATGAAATTGCGGGATACACTATTACGAACACCGTGCTCGTGAAGGTGCGCGACTTTAGCGCCATTGGAGACCTTCTCTCGGGAGTGGTGCAAAACGGGGCAAACACCGTTTCTCAATTAAGCTTTACCGTTGAGGAC
>Ga0209542_10017346_pt1 | contig 11807 bp, 13 predicted proteins | sample RifCSPhighO2_01_FD_184028 | JGI IMG/M metagenome (GOLD analysis project Ga0209542, IMG submission 184028) | Soil microbial communities from Rifle, Colorado - Rifle CSP2_plank highO2_0.1 (SPAdes) (version 2) | ecosystem: Environmental > Terrestrial > Deep subsurface > Rock core/Sediment ...
CCAGCCCGAAGCTGCTAAATTTCTAGCCTTCTTATTTAAATATCTTAAAGTCCCGGGCTCCACGAAGAGAACATCAGAACGATTATTGTGCCGAGTATAAGCACGGCGCCGTTGAATACAATCCGGTTTTTATGAAGCGACCCGGCTATATAATCAAAGAAAGAGTGTTCAATCACCGAAAAAATAAGAAATAAGAACGCCGCGGATGAAAGAAATCCTATGGGGAGAAGAGAAACGGCCCAGCCCAACTCAAGCAACACAAGAGAGAAAACCGCGGCAAAGATAAAAGCTCCCTGTTTCGCGGCCTCCGAAGAAACCGCGCCAGCCGCCGCAAATGAATAAAACTCCCAGAAAAGCAAGGCCGTAAAAATAAAAAAAACAAGAAGTGCCGCAAAATATTGAACCGGGTCAAGACGCCAAAAGAAAAAAAGTGAGCCAACAAAGAACAATATGCCGCTCATCATAGCATACGCCTGCGGCCTCTTGAGGAAAAATAACTGCTTTACGCCAAGAAGCAGAAACCACGCGACCGCAAACAAAACGCCAAAGTACACAGCCATTCCCCCGAACCACTCCACGGTAAACCACGGATACGCGACAAGAAAGAGCGCGGAAATCCAAAATTTAAGCCGCTCATGGCTGCTTCTCAAATATAGAAAAACGGCAGCCAATACATAGAGCCAATAAGGCAGAACAAGCCATCCAAAACCCAAGATGGCCGAGTTAGCCAGTAAAAACCAGGGAATTTTCCTTAAAATTAACTTTAATTTTGCCGCCATGCTTTAGTTCGCCGCGGACTATTTTATCGGCTAATTGGTCCAGTATCATTTTTTGAATCAGCCTCTTTATGGGCCGCGCGCCGTATTCCGGGTCAAACCCCTTTTCCGCCAAATACTTCTTAGCCGACGGTTCAATCGTTATTTTTATGTTTTTCGCGTCAAGCTTTTCACGCACCATGTTAAGCTGGCGATCTACGATTTTCTCAATATCGGCGGGCCTCAAAGGATTAAATATAATAATCTCGTCGATTCTGTTCAGAAATTCGGGTCGGAAATTGTCCCGAAGCGCCGTCATCGTCTTGTTTTTATAATCTTCCTCTTCTTCCTTGTATTTAGTGTCGGAACCGGTAATGAAACCGATATTTGATGCCGCGCGCGATATTTCACTGCCGACGTTTGAGGTCATAATAATTATGGTGTTCTTGAAATTAACGGTCTTGCCCTTTCCATCGGTCAACCGGCCGTTATCCAACACCTGGAGCAGTAGATTAAATACCTCCGGGTGTGCCTTCTCTATTTCGTCAAACAAAATAAGGTTGTAAGGCCTGTGCCTCACCGTCTCCGTAAGAAAGCCCCCCTCTTCGTGGCCGACATACCCGGGAGGAGAGCCGATGAGCCTTGAGACTGCGTGACGCTCCATATATTCAGACATGTCCACCCTTATCAGCGATTTTTCGTCGTTGAACATAAATTCGGCCACGGTTTTAGCCAGCTCTGTTTTGCCCACGCCCGTGGGACCCATGAACATGAACGAGCCAATCGGCCGGTTTTCGTCAGACAAACCGGTCCTTGCCCTGCGTAACGCGTTAGCAACAGCGAAAATCGCCTCTTTCTGGCCTATCACGCGCTTGCCGAGCTCTTCTTCGATACGTGACAGTTTTTCGGTCTCCGATTCCAGCATCCGCGAGACCGGGATTCCGGTCCAGCGCGACACGACAACCGCTATATTTTCCTCCTCAACGGTTTCTTTGAAAAACCTGTCCTCTCTTGCTTTCGCCGAACCGGCAAAATTTCTTTTCTCAAAAATTTTAAGGTCGCGCTCCGCCTGCGGTAATTCGCCGTAAACTATCTGCGCTACGCTCTCAAGATTGCCCTCGCGCTCGGCGATTTCCGCCTTGTGCTTCAAAGATTCTATTTTGCTACGAAGATTATGCAGATTTTCAAAACTTATTTTTTCCGCATGCCATTTTGCCGAAAGCTCGTCGTTTTTTTGTTTCAAACCGCTAAGTTCTTTTTCCAAACCTTTAAGACGTTTCTGTTTTTTGGGTGGCGCCTCTTTAAGAACCGCTTGGCGTTCAACTTCAAGTTTTGTAATCTTGCGGCGCAGTTCTTCTATCTCCCTGGGCAGGCTTTCAGACTCAAGGCGCACCGCCGCGGCGGCTTCATCCATCAAATCAACGGCTTTGTCGGGCAAAAACCGGTCTGAAATATAACGCGCGCTAAGATTGACGGCCGCCGCGAGAGCTTCTTCGCTGATGCGCACCCCGTGATGGACTTCGTATTTTTCCTTAAGCCCGCGCAGAATCGCTATAGAATCGCCAATCGACGGCTCTTCAACCATAACCGGCTGGAACCGCCTCTCCAAAGCAGGGTCCTTTTCAATATGTTTCTGATACTCGCGTATGGTGGTCGCGCCTATGGCGTGCAATTCACCGCGCGCCAAAGGGGGCTTCAATAAGTTGGAAGCATCTACCGCGCCCTCCGCGGCTCCCGCGCCCACAATCATATGTATTTCGTCAATAAACAAAAGCAGCTTGCCGGACGCATTTTGGATTTCTTTTACAAAAGCCTTAAGCCGGTCTTCAAATTCACCCCGGAATTTTGTACCGGCGATTAGAGAGCCGAGATCAAGCATTATTATTTCTTTTCCCTTAAGTGGCTCCGGCACCTCGCCCGCTATTATTTTCTGCGCCAACCCCTCAACTATAGCCGTCTTGCCGACGCCCGATTCGCCGATTAAAACCGGATTATTTTTAGTGCGCCTGGACAAGACCTGGATCAGGCGGCGCAATTCCTCTTCACGTCCTATGACCGGGTCCAACTTTCCCTGCCTCGCCAGTTCGGTTAAGTTGATGGCGTACTTTTCCAAAACCTGGAATTTGCTCTCCGGAGTCTCGTCGGTGACTCGCGTGGAACCGCGAAGCTGGGCTAAGGTTCTCAAAACTCCGTCCCGGCGAAGACCAAATTTTTCCAAAATATTTTTTACCGAACCGCCACTCTCCAGAATAGCCAAAAGGAAGTGTTCGCAGGAAATAAATTCGTCTTTTTGTTGGGATGCTATTTTCGCGGCGCCGTCCAAAATCTGCATCAGATCGTGAGAAAGGTAAAGCTGACCGACGTTTGAGCCAGAAAGAATTTTGGGAAGTTTTTTAAGTTCAGCGTTAATATCCTGATTTAAGGAACCAATATTTACGCCGCCGCGAACCATTATCGGCTGTATAAGCGACTGACCGTCCATCATGAGAGCGGACAGCAAATGAAGCGGCTTCAATTCACCGTGATTTTCTTTCGCCGCCAAATCTTGCGCATTCTGTAGCGCTTCCTGGGCTTTAATTGTAAAGCGGTTAAAACTTGGCATTATTTTATTTGGCCAGAAACTAATAATTTATAACTCATAACTCCCGACTCGCATGTCGTAAGCAATTATATCACATCTTCGGACGCTCTTCAAGAGTGAGGTCAATATCTAGCGCATCATTACCCCTCAAAACCTTAAGAGTTATCTTATCTCCCACCGCGTATTGCCTTATAACAATCCCCAGCGAGTGACCCTGGTCCAGTTTCTGGCCGTTGACTTCCAAAATTATATCGCCCGCTTTAAGACCTGCCTTCTCTGCCGGAGAACCCTTCACAATGGCCGGACCGTCGCCAGAACCATCAACTAGAACGCCGTATTCCGAAGATAATTTATTTTTGGCGGCAAGCGCCTCGTTTATTGTTATATATCTTACCCCTATGTAGGGCGAGGCTATCTTGCCGGATTGGTTTATGGACGCAATGGCGCGCTTGACCTGATTAATCGGGATAGAAAAAGAAATGTTTTCGGCGCCGCTTGCTATCGCCGTGTTTATTCCTATAACCTCACCCCTAAGATTCAGAAGCGGACCACCGGAATTTCCGGGATTAATCGCGGTATCGGTCTGAATGACTCCCTCTATGTTTTCCGTCGTACCGGTGCCGCCGGAAGCAGTGATATTTCTTGAGAGACCCGAAACAACCCCAACCGAAACCGTGTTGCGGTACTCCCCCAGGGCGTTTCCTATGGCAATGGCGGTCTGTCCCAATTTTATGGAGTCGGAATCTCCCAGGGTGAGCGCATGAAGCTCCGTCGCATTGATTTTCACGACTGCAAAATCCAAAACGGGGTCGGCCGCCAAAACTTTTGCGTCATATTTTTTGCCATCGTTCGTAAAAACCGTGTAGGAAGCCTCCGTGTCGCTGACTACGTGTTTATTTGTAACTATAAGACCGTTCTGATCTATGACAAAACCGCTGCCGCCACCAACTTTCCGGAGCTGCGTCCCTTTTTGGCACGGCTGGGTCAAGTTACCGGTATCTCCGCCAAAAAATTGTCTTATATCAGGCGGTAAATCCGCGAACGGATCATAGGGACAATTTTCTATAATAGGAACGTTTTTGCTGATAATGATAGAAACAACTCCCGGCTCTGTTTTTTCCACTGCGCCGACAACGGCCTGCTCATAATCAATTGTGGGGGCGTATGGAGTTGTAATGGAATTTATTTGCACCTGGGGCGTTGACGTGGATTGAAACGATAGAAAGCCGGACGGCGTAAGACTGTTAAAAAAATCGTCTAAAACGAAGGCGCCCCTGTGCCAATACAAATTGGCGCCTATAAAACCGCCTATCAGAGCCACGATTATGATGTATAAAGCTATCTTTGTGTTACTCATGCTGTATATTACATTATATAATATTTAATTGCTTAACATTATTATATTACAAAGGGAAGCCGTCAATTATTTCCAACTCTTAATTCTTTTAAGCGCTTCTTTTATGTCGGCTTCTTTGGTAAACCGCCCCAAACTAAACCGAACGCTTCTTAAGGCTCGGTTTTCATTATAACCGATATTCTTAAGAACATGAGAGGCTGTAAGCGACCTGGCGGAGCAGGCCGAGCCTGCCGAGGCCGCTATGCCCGCGAGATCCAGCTTGGTTAAAAGAAATTGAGCCTCAAAGTCAGGAATGAAGATATTTATATTATTAGGAAGCCGCCTCGGACGCGCCGATGTCCCAAAGTCCGCCCCGTTCAGCTGGCTCTTGGGAAATACTTTTTTGAATTCCCGTGAGAGGTAGTTGCGCAACTTGAATACGCGCGCCGCTTCTTTGGCACGAAGTTTTTGCGCCAACTCCACAGCTCGTCCGAATCCGACAATTGAGGGAACGTTTTCTGTCCCGGACCTCAATCCGAACTCCTGTCCCCCACCGGTGATAATTGGAGCTACAGAGTAGCTGCCAAAATTTTGGATTTTGAATTTTGAATTTTGAATCTGCCTGGCATATAGCGCTCCAATTCCTTTTGGTCCGTAAATTTTGTGGGCAGAAATCGTTATTAAGTCAACGCCCAGCTCCTGAACGTCGCAATTCAAGTACTGGAACGCCTGCACCGCATCCGTATGAAAAAGCGGAAATTTAAATAAGGAGCTTCGCACAGCAGCATTCGGCTCCATCGTCGCCGCCTCTGCCCCCTCCCCCTGTCTCTTGTTTCTTGTATCTTGTCGCTTGCCTCTTGCCTCTTCTATCAATTTCCCAATCTCCGCTATCGGCTGAATTGTCCCAACTTCGTTCTGCGCGTAAATCACGGAAACCAGAACAGTTCGCTCATCCAACGCCCTTTCCAGCTTTGTAAGATTGATAAGCCCGTTTTTATCAATAGGAATATAAACCACCTCAATTCCCTCGCGCTCCAAGTCACGGCAAGTTTCTAAAACCGATTCATGCTCAATTGAAGTAGTGATAATTTTGGGTTTTTCTCCGGTGGTAAAAAGCGGCTTCGTGACCGTAATAACGCCGCGAATCGCCAAATTATTTGCCTCCGTCGCCGAACCGGTAAAAACAATCTCCCTAAAGTGAGCGCCAAGTGCTTTGGCTATAGTCCCCCGCGTCAAATCCACCGCCGCTATCGCCTCTTGCCCGAATGAATGAACCGAACCGGCATTCCCGAACTTCTCGCCAAAATACGGCCTCATGGCCTTAAAAACCTCCGGATCTATTGGAGTTGTGGCGGCATAGTCAAGATAAATTTTTTTCATAACTTGCGTAACCTAGATGTAATCTAACGGGGCTGTTCTGTGGTACCGGTAGAAAACCCAGCCGAGCGATTCGCCGCTGGAGCATTAAAACATCCGGTGCTGATAGAACAAAACCGCAGAACAATTATAGGTCACGGACGTCAAAACAATGTCGGATAAAAAACCGGCTCTTCAATGTTAAAATTCACCTGTAACATATTACCCGTTTCCCTTTCCGGCACCGAGAGATGCCCCCTTTTCTTTATAAGCTCGTAGAGGTCCTTTGTTATTTTCACGTCGTTTATGCAGTAATCCGCGAGCGACTTCCAGTCGCCGTTTTTGTAAAATTCAATCGCTTCAAGACCGTGCGAAGTTTTGCCTATCCCCAGATTGGCCCTCGCGAGAACGTCCAAGCCCACGCGCCTTCCCAGCCCCACTTCAATCTCGTCCAATATGTCAAAACGTTTTATCTTCAACAAATCAAAGTTTAAATATTTGTTTAAAATGGGAATGTCAAAACGGTTGATGCTGAATCCTATAATAAGCCCCGCGCCCTTCAGCAACTCGCCCAACTTTTCCATCTCGTCATCTTTAAAAGATGAATATTCATCGCGGTTGTACGAATAAACCCCGGTCAAAGAAACATCAAGGTCGGTCAAAAACCTCTGCCCGCCCACGTCGGCAAAAGTGTTTTTTGTTTCAATGTCAATTACTAATTTATCAGACATAATTCAAAAATCGCCCTTACGAAAGTACGAAATTATACGAACGTACGAAAAAGACCTCCGCTTTCGTATTTTCGTATTTTTTCGTAATTTCGTATGTTTTTTTATACGTACCTGTCCGCCACCTTTGATGCCGCGTAGCTTTCCGGTTTCGTCCTCGCTTCAAAATTATTCGCCCTGATGATGCCTACCACCTCCTGTATCATTGCCTTTGTCTCGCCATGTTCTCCTATATCGGCATGAATTTCAAAGTCAAACGCCGGTGCCTTGGCTTTTTTGAGTTCGTCCAGAATTTCCTTGGCAACATCCAAGGATAGCAAAACTTCGTGAATTATGCGGCTCCTCAATATATGGAATTTGCCCGCTTCAAGATGCCTCCAGAAATAACGTCCGCCGTTTCCCACGCGGCAAACAACAACCGCCGTCACAAAATCGGCGGTTTTATCGGGGTACAGAGCGGAGTCGGTGCCAATAACAATCTTATAGGTTCGCTTCTCGTCAGCCCACATGTAGCGGATAATCTCCGAGACCACTGCCCTCATATCCATCTTTATACCGAAAGGCGTGTTGAATAAATCGGTCGTCATTTTAATTCGTAGGTTATAACGAATTTAAACCAAAGTCAATTTTATCTCTCACCTCTTTGAAAAGCGCTGAATCACTTTTATAACTTCGCCGCACTTTTCTTTTAGGGTTGTTTCCGACCTCGCTTCAATATTCAAGCGCAAAAGCGGTTCGGTATTGGATGGGCGGACATTAAACCACCAATCTTTGAATTCAACCGACAGCCCATCCAAACGCGAGACCCTAGCCGCGTCTTTTTTATAAAATGCCTTAAGCCGCGCGATGGCCGCTTTTTTGTCTTTAACGGTGAAATTCTGTTCCGGTTCACGGAAATATTCCGGTTGTAAGTCAAGCCAGGCTGAAAGTTTTGTGCCCTGTTTTTTCAAAGCCGAAACTGCATTCACAAAATGCGCGAGCGCTCTCAAGCCAGAGTCAAAATAACTTTTACCGCTACCAATACTGTTCGAAAAATACGCGTGACCGGAAAATTCTATGCCCAGGTTTATTTTCTTTGCTGCCATCGTCTTTTTTATAAAATAATGCCCGACCCTGGATTCAACGAGCCGGAGCCCAGACTTTCTCGCGAGCCAGCCCATCCTTACATCAACGAGATACGGCGGTTTGAAATCCCGCGCGAGCAATAAAAAGACCGCTTCCTGCGGAACGAGCCGTCCGCGATCGTCAATGAAAAACACGCGGTCGCCGTCGGCGTCAAAAATCGCTCCAAAGTCGGCGTGAGACGCCAAAACTTTTTTCTCTAAGCCGTCCATCGCCCCCTTCCCCCATGGATCAGGACCGTGAACGGGGAATCTGCCGTCAGGTCTGCCGTTTATTAAAATCAGGTTGAGTTTGGGCAATCTTATTTTTCTCAACACCAGGCCCGTCGTGCCGCTTGATGAATCGCACACGCAATTTACGGCGCTTTTGAGTTTCAAGAACTTGGCGAGGTATCCGGCGTAAAGTTTGGAGTAGTCCATAGTAAAGTAATTCAAAATTTAAAAATCAAAATTCAAAAATTATTGTGTCCCTGCCTACTCGCCTCACTAGCGCTTCGGCGTAGCGGGCCAGCAGGCAGGCTTCGGACTTATTTTAAACTTTTTACCTTTGGCTTGTACTTTTGACTTTTGCATTTTGAGTTTTGACATATCTTCTTACGTCCTCACCGCTTATGGGACCGGCACCCGCGCCTACAACTTTCATTCCGTTGTATTTAGGTGGGTTATGGGAAGCCGTAATCATTATTCCGCCGTTCGCCTTAAAATAATTTACCAAAAAATAAAGCTCCGGCGTTGTAATCATCCCTGCCGCCAAAATTTTAATTGATTTGTTTTCTAGCAAGGCGTTTCTGGCCGCGTTGTAAAGCCGCGGCGAACTAATCCGCGCATCCCGGCCCAGAACAACGGTACCGCGCTTAAAAAACTTTCCCAGAGTTCTGGAAATTTCACAAACTGCGCCCTCGTTTATTTCCCCCGGATAAACTCCGCGAACATCATAGGCCTTAAAAAGGCCGCTGTTTATTGTCATAAATGTATACAACACCAAAACATTATATTTACTTCAAAAATAGCCCCTCCAATCTATCAATTTCTTCAACGGTTAATTTGAAATCCTGGCCAACCCGTATAAGCAAATCGCGCGCCCATCTATGGCTCGAGGGAACCCGCTCCGCGTTTCTGATTTTATTAACGTATTCAAATTCCCCCTTTTTAAACGTACCCTTTCCAGTCACCACCTCCTCCCATTCATCGGCAAACTTATTCCGAACTTGTTCAACAAACTTAGGATCATCAAGTCTTGATTTTAATTTCTCTGCGTTTTCCATAATTAAGTTGGAGTCTCTAATGAAGACAATCGATGAATTCCCCCCACGAATGAACTTTTTTATATTCGCCGTTATATTCATTATAAGCCCTCATGGGGTCAAAAAGGAATTTACTGGCAACGCTCTGAAGCGCGTCCAGTACGCTCGGCTTATCGTCAAGAAACGTATTCACGCCAAATGCAACTGCTTTTGCGTCTTTGTCGGCATCCTTATCAACGAAGAAAACGTTACGACTGCCGAAATATTTCGGCCAGAGTCCGTATCTTTTAAGAAGTTCCGCGGGAATCACTGTGGATTTTCTTCTGGAGATTATATAGTACGGCCAGCCATTTTCCTTTATAAAGGCCATGCCCTCTTCCGCTCCAGAAATTAAAGATGCTTTAAGAGCGACCGAAGGGTCGTCGTAAAGACGCGCCTTTAGTTCTTCAATCGCCGCAGGCGCGAGAAGCGTTTTGAGTTTTCTTGGAAATAAATCCGAAGCCGTATCGGCCAAAGTAATGTCAGCGCCGAATTCCCGCACCAGTTTTAACTTATTTTCCGAATGGTCAAAAAAAACACCGTCAAAATCAAGACCGATGATTCTATGGATTTTTCCCGCCTTGCGTTTCATGTAATCTTCTTTAAAATAAGATTAGCTTTTTAAAAGTTTTTCCGCAAGAAATGAGGGTGGCATGAAAACAGTCCAAAGCAAACCGGAGTGGGAGATAGAAAAGTCTGAATTCTTGAGGCGCCTGGGATGCGGCGAGGCAGATTTCCAAAAACTACTATACCTCCCAGACATCAGAGTAGTAAAAAGGGTGGTGCCACTGCGCCACTTGAAGGCCGTAGATTCTATCCTGCCCATTACCCGCGATATGCTTTTTGGTCTCGTTTCAAGAATAGCAACCGTGAGCGGCGAAAAGCCATTTCTAGATTCCCAGCTCCAACTGTGCAAGATGGATCCCAACCATCTTAAAATCGGCCAAAGGTTTGTTTACAGAGAAAACTACCAAAGCCTTCTCGAGGAACTGCCAGATTTGTTCGGCAAATTTGTAGTGGGAACGGGCCTGAATGACCTGGGCGCCTATTTCGTCTTCGGAGAAGACCTGGACGGACTTCCGGCGCTCGCGTGTTACATTCCTCCTTTAATTGAACAGCACGGACCGGAACTGATTATTATGGACGGTATACACCGCGATTTCATAGTGAAGCAGACAGGCGCGGCTATCAACGCAATAATAATCAGAAATGTCTCGGTGCCATTCCCCTGCGGAATGCATCCGTGGTCGGACATACGCGTCATTGGCCTCGCCGACAAACCGAAAGACATAAACGAAAGATACTTTGAGCTCAAAAAAGAGCTTTTCCGCGATTTGAAATACCTCGGGATAGACGGCTAACCCAATGACGGAAGGAGGCGCCGCATGGGCATACACCTTTGGAGAGAAGTAAAGCTCATAAACGACGGGACTAAAGACGAGGTACGGGAATCGCTGGCGCGCAAAGAGTACCGCCCGGTTGCCGTAGCCATTATCAAAGACATCAAAAGCAATGTTTTATTCGTCCAGTCAGCGCACAATAAAGACCGGTGGTATATACCGCAAGGAGGCATCGGGCCGCACGAAGAAACGGCGGACGCGCTGTTTCGGGGGCTTAGGGAGGAGCTGGGCATTCGTGAACAAAATATATCAGCCATCGATTACCTCGGGACAGTAGACATCGACGCCGAAGCTGCGAGAGCCGACAAAAGGGGTTTCACAAAAGGCAAAAAATATTTCTTTTTCCTGCTTAAGTATTATGGACCGCAAGAGCTGGATTTCGCGCTTAACGAAATAGCCGGGTATAAATGGGTGCCGTGGAAAATGGTCAAAGCGGCCCTGCTCCACGAACGTGAGGAGAAAAGAAAAGCCGTAACCGCCGTTCTTGGTCTCCGGACAGAGGATCAACCGTGAACCCAGAAAATGTTTTTGAAGAAAAAGCGCAGAAAATACTCGGGTATCTCAAAAGCCACCTCCGTTACGACGAAAGTTTTCTGCCTCGCCCATTTTTCGTGGAGTTCACCGGTACACCGTCAGCGGGAAAAACCACAACCATTACCGAACTGGATAAGTTTTTGAGGCGAATGGGATTCCGTGTACTCCGGCCGCAGGAAGGCGCGGAAGTCATACGCCATATTCCACGCACCACGCCGCTCTATAACATACGCACCGCCCTCTACGCCTTGAGTCTCCTAATTGACGAGAGCCACGGCCATCTTTATGACGTGATCATTTTTGACCGCTGTATTTTTGACGCTTATTGCTGGATGATGTACTGGCAAGAAAAAGGACAGCTCACCGAGGAAGAAAAACGCCTCATCCAGGATTTCTTTATGTCCCGCTTCTGGACTGATAAAATAGACGCCGCGTATTTCATGGTCTGTGAAACGGACGTGGCTATGAAACGGGAGCTCCGCATCGCTTTAAGCCAGAAACTGGGCGAGACCACAAACCCCGCCACCATTGAAACCCTTTTCCGGAGATATAAGCGCGCGCACGACGTTCTTTCGCCCAAATACAAACAGCTCCATTTGATTGATACCACGCACCTCAACGAGCAACTAATGGTTCAGCTTGTCGCAAATAGCATCTTGGACATTATGGAAAAGAAGGCAAAAAATAGCTCCCCCTAGGAGCTTTTTTGTTGC
>Ga0209542_10017347_pt1 | contig 11807 bp, 13 predicted proteins | sample RifCSPhighO2_01_FD_184028 | JGI IMG/M metagenome (GOLD analysis project Ga0209542, IMG submission 184028) | Soil microbial communities from Rifle, Colorado - Rifle CSP2_plank highO2_0.1 (SPAdes) (version 2) | ecosystem: Environmental > Terrestrial > Deep subsurface > Rock core/Sediment ...
AGATATACAAGGAATTAATGTACCTTGAAAGAGAGTCTTTGTTATTAGATGTATTCCCAGATGACAAGAAAGATGCTGAATTCATAAACAATGTTTTTAGTTATTGGAAAAAGATAAAAAAAGAAATGAAAGAAGTAGTACATGTTATGAAAGAATCATGGAAGAAAGAGTATAAATCTGAAAAAGATAATTATTTTGGATAAAAAATATGAGGTTGATTATATTAGGACCACCTGGTGCGGGCAAGGGAACTCAATCTAAATTAATAGCCAAACATTATGGCCTTAGAAATGTCTCTATTGGAAATGTTTTAAGAAAAGAAATTAAAAAGAAAACGAAACTTGGATTAAAAATAAGATCTTATGTTGAAAGAGGGGATCTTGCTCCAGATTATTTGGTTTATAAAATTGTTAAAGCTTACTTATCAAAGGGAAATTTCATAATGGACGGTTTTCCTAGGCATTTGAGTCAAGTTAATTTGATTAAAGAAAAAATAAATGCTGCAATTTTTTTGGATTGCAAAAAAGAAGAAATATTCAGAAGACTGTTAAAAAGAAAAAAAGTGGAACATAGAAAAGATGATGATGAAGAAACAATTGAATACAGATGGCTTATTTACAAGAACAAAACTTTCCCTGTTGTTAACTATTACAAGAAAAAAGGAATATTGATTACTGTTAATGGAAATCCTGGAATCAAAAATGTTTTCAAAGAAATAACTAGAAAGTTAAATGAAATTTTTTAAAGAAAATCCTTTTCCGCTATCAATCTTTCATTGATTTCATTTCTTAGATTAATGTTGAACAATTTTTCAATTTCCTTAGGATGATTGCTTAATAACCATGCCAACTTTATGTATGCTGTTTCCAAAGTTAAATCTAAATGATTTCCAATAAGGTAATCTTTTGTCTTTCTTCCTGTCGAATAAACATTAAGATTCACATTTCCGAAGATGCACTGTGTTACTATAACCTTTGGAATTTTTAATTTTTTTATTTCATTCAATATTTTTTCATTTTTTTCCTCTACAGGTATATGACCTATTCCTGTTCCTTGAATAATCAATCCATCAAAATTCTTGAATGAAGAAATTTCAGATGAATCCATGTTTGGGTGTGTTGTAAGAATGCCTATCTTCAAATTTTCTTTAAATAATTTTAACTTTAATTTTCTTTTTTTGTTGTTATAATTTTTATTTAGGAATTTTATATTGTTTTTTGATATTTCTGCAATTGGTTGGGTATTTATTGCCTTTAATGCATCTCTTCTTGTTGAATGCATCTTCTTTGTTTTGGTTGCAGGAAGAATAAAACATGATTCATCATTCATTGAAGAATGCATACATATTCCTACATCCTTAAAATCAGTTTCCAAAATAAATTTGACTGCCAAGTATAAATTAAGAAAAGAATCTGAGGAAGGTCTGTCCGAAGATCTTTGAGATCCCACAAGAATAACGGGAATGGACAATCCTTCTAAAGCAAAAGATAATGCTGAAGAAGTATAAACCATTGTGTCTGTTCCATGAGTTATTATAATCCCTTTGGCATCTTTTACCTTTTCTATTTCCTTAGCTAATCTATTATAATGTTCAAACCTGAAATTTTCAGAGAGCAAATTAAACACCAATTTTGATTCAATAAATGCTAATTTTTTTAGTTCAGGATATTTGTCTAAAATATCTTCCGGAGTAAATGAAGAAGACACTGCACCAGTTTTGTAATCAACTTTTGCTGCAAGTGTTCCACCAGTGTGCAAAATAATTATTTTTGGTAAATTTTTGTTTTGTTTTACAATTATTTTATTTTTATTTGTTTCTTTTTGCGATAATTTTTCTATTAATTTTATATTTTCATCGTCGAGAGAAATATTATAACCAGAATCCAATTTTAAAATTGATTTTTTATTTTTTGAAGGCATTAATATTCCAGAAATAGTTTCATTTTTTGTTTTTATCTTAACAAAACCACCTAATTTTTGTTTCATAAAATTACATTTAGAGATAATGTTAAATAACATTTATATAGTTAAATATATATATTGCATTTTAAGAAGGTTTAAATATAAGTTATGGAATTTAATGAATATAAAATTTAGAAAACGTTTTGACTTTGATGTGGCGTTAAAGTCAAAAAATGTGGCATGTTTGGTTTTGTCGTTTTTTGACGATTGAACAAGTTTCGTGGCGTTTGAATTGTTCTGTAAGTAGGTAATGCTACTTAATATATAAATATATATGGAAATGAAGATATATATCAAAAAATACGGGTATGGGGGTAGATAAAATGGACTTTTTAATAAAAGGAGCATTAGAAGGCTTGAAAAATTCAAGTCTAGAAAGTGTAGAAATAGGTAAAGCAAATATAAAAGTTGTAGGTGCTGGTGGAGCAGGAAATAATATGGTTTCTTGGTTATACAAGAAAGGTATACAGGGTGCTGAAATATTGGCATGTAATACTGACAAACAACATCTTGAAATTTCTGAAGCTGATAGAAAGTTTCTAATTGGAACTAATTTAACTAGAGGACTTGGTTGTGGAGGTTATCCTAGCAAGGGTACTGAAGCGGCAAGAGAAAGTATGCAAGAACTTAGGGAAAATTTGAAAGGATCTGATATGGTGTTCATATGTGCAGGAATGGGAGGAGGAACAGGAACTGGAGCTGCTCCTGTAATTGCACAGGTTGCAAAAGAAATGGGTTCAATTGTTATTGGAACAGTAACAATGCCATTAGATATTGAGAAGGCAAGAGTAGACAAAGCTGAATTTGGTCTTGAGCAACTAAGAGATAAATGTGACACAGTAATTGTAATTGATAATAACAGATTGGTTACAATAGCTGGTAACTTGCCATTAAGGCAGGCATTTGCTGTTGCTAATGAATTAGTCAGCACAATGATTAAAGGTATTGTAGAAACAATTGCAGTTCCATCATTAGTAAACTTGGATTATGCAGATGTAAAAGCAATAATGAGTGAGGGTGGAGTTTCTGTAATTGGTATTGGTGAAAGTGACACGGCAAACAGAGTTCAAGAAGCAGTTAAGAGAGCATTGTCAAATCCCTTATTGGATGTAAATTATGAGGGAGCAACAGGTGCTTTAATACATATAACTGGTGGAGAAGATTTGACCTTGGATGAAGTAAGCAAAGTTGGTGAAATAGTTACAGAAGCACTAGATCCTGAATCACAGGTAATCTGGGGAGCAAGAATTGATGACGAAATGAAAGGAAAAATAAGAGTTATGACAATAATAACTGGAGTTACATCACCTTATGTACTTGGAAAAGTTGACGCTCGTCATAGAGAAAAGGCTCAACAAAGATTTGGTCATGAGCTTGGAATTGAAATGGTGAGGGCCTAAAATCCTTCTTAACCCCCTGTGATGAGGGCTCTTTCCATTTTCTTTTTTTTATTTTTTTTATTTTATTGGCTACTTTAAATTAAAACAATATACCAAGGGAAAACTTTGCTAAGTGTTCTAAAATAGAATTAAACATCTACTGTTCTTCTTACAGAATCTTCAAGCCTCTTTCCTCTTCCAAATTGGTTAAGAATATTTTCTCTTGTCATCCAATCTACAAAATGAAGCAATGCACCAAATTCTCTAACAAATATATCTTCCTTTTCTGATAATCCATCTGTATGAATTGATACATCACCATCATAAACTTCTGGACGAAAATTCATCATTTCATAAACAACCCCACTAAAATCATTACATTCTATAAATGGACCTTTATATCTTGGACTAACCATGTATTTTCCATCTTCATATTTTATAATTTGTAATTGCCAACTTGCCATAAGTAAAGAAAATAAGAAAAATATATAAAACTAACCCACAAATTATACAATAATCAACAAAGAGTTGCTAAATTGAAATGTGATTATCTTTTATTAAGATTGATAAGAATTAATTTTTAAAGAATAATTTAAAGAATTTCTTTTAGTTGATTTTTTCTCATTGGAATAACCCAAAGTTATTATACAATATGGATTTACATGATCTGGCAATCTTAAAATTCTTCTAACTGCTTCTTCATCAAATGCACTAATAAAACATGATTTTATGTCAAATGAAAAAGCCATCATCATAATATTTTCAGCTGCTAATGAAGTATCTTGAATTGCATATAACTTATGTCTATCTGGATAGTATTTCTCCAATTTTTTTAAATCTGAACAAATAACAACAAATAATGGAGCCTGCATCATCCATCTTTGATCAAGTGCTGCTTTAGTTATATCTTCTTTTTTTTCATTTTTTTCTATTACAATAAAATTACATGCCTGTAAGTTTCCTGCATTTGGAGCATTCATACCTGCTTCAAGAATTCTGTTTAAATATTTGTCAGAAATTTTCTTATTTTTATATGTTCTACAGGAAAATCTTCCATTTATTGCATTTCTTACATTCATATTATTTTTAATGAAACAGTATATTTAAGTTTTTTGATTGATAAAGAATATTCTATTATCCTATTAAAAGAAAATAAAAAATATTATAACTGCTACTCCTATTGCTAAAATCAATTTAATTATCCACATAGTTGTCCTTAATAAAAAATGAATTATCAGATATAAAATTATTATAATGGGAATTAAATATTCTAATTTCATAAAAATTACATTATTTCTATATATATAAATTTTCAGGATAAGTTTTTATACTTATTTTATGTCAATTTTTACATGGATTTGCAACTAAAAAAAATTTCTGTAGCTATAAAAAAAATTAGCACAAAAAATTTTGATAAAATTGATGATAGTTTTGATTTAATTGCATTAGTTAATATTGATGGAAGAGAAGAAAATATATCAAAAAGATATAAGTATGGAATCAAAATGGAAGATTTGGCTGCAGATTTTTTAAAGATGATAAAAGACAAGTTTTCTGGAAGCAATTATGATTCTTACACATTTAACCACAACATAATTGTCATAGAAAAATTTGATGAAACCGAAGAAAAAATTATGGCTTTTGCAAGGAAAATAAATGATAAAGTAAAAGACTTCAAGGAATACAAAAGATTAAGCTATTTTGAAATGAGTCAAGTAATGAATAATCTTAGTATGAATATATAATATGCGCCAGCCGAGGGTCGAACTCGGGTCACAAGCTTGGCAAGCTTGCATTCTACCACTGAACTACTAGCGCAGTATGGATTACATCCTTAATAAATCTTAATAGGGTTAGTTTAAAAGTTTTTTTATAGATAATTTTATATATATAAAACAAGATATATTTGATTGATGAAATTAAACCAGAAACATTCAATTTATTTCTTTATGGTATTATTCTTTATAATTGCAATTATATCATTCTTTGTAATAAAAGATCTTATATTTGTAATATTATACAGCACAGTTCTTGCATTTTTCTTCTATCCCCTGTACAATAAAATAAAGTCTATTATAAAATTAAAATGGTTATCTGCAATCATTGTAATCTTATTAATAATATTTATAGTAACTATACTTCTTGTATTTGTTTCAAATCAACTTATAAAAGAAAGCCTGAGTTTTTATAGTTCTGCAAGAGAATTAGATATAGAGGTTGCTCCATTCATAAAAGAAGGTCTTCAGAACATTATGATAAGCATTAATAAAATAGCATCTGATTTCTTGTTCTCGTTGCCTGCAAAATTATTGAATATATTTGTAAGCATATTATTATTATTTTATTTCTTCATTGACGGGGAGAAATTACTTGATGGATTCAAAAAAACTATCCCATTGGATGAACATAGGAAAAAATTATATTTGGGTGAATTCAAAAATATATCCAATAGCGTTATTTATGGTTCTGTACTTACAGGGATAATAGTTGGAGTTCTATCTGGAATAGGATTTTACATATTCAAGGTAAATTCACCTGTGTTGTTATCATTCGTTGTCATGATTCTTGTAATATTGCCCATTGTTGGAAGCGCCTTGGTGTGGCTTCCTGTAGCAATTTTAAAGATATCAAATGGAGATAATTCAAATGGAATTGGACTTATAATATACAACTTGATTTTGACATTAATTGGAGCAATATTAACATATAAACTAGTAAGCAGAAAATCAAAAATGCACCCCGTATTAATTATAATAGGAGTGATAGGCGGACTAAAGTTTTTCGGTTTTATAGGAATAATATTCGGACCTTTTGTACTAACTTTATTTATAACAATGTTAAAATATATAGCTTTTGAAAAATGAGATTAAAAATTAAAGAGCTAAACTTCTCGACAGGTGGTCCTTTCGTAGCTGTAATGAACAAAAAAGATGCTGATGAAATAGATTTATATTCCGGAAACAGAGTTTTAATAAAAAAAAATAGGAAGCAAATTATTTCTGTCATAGATTTGTCAGAAGACCATGATGTCAAGAAAGGAGAGATTGGTTTATTCAAGGAAGTATCAAGATATCTTAACACACAAAAAGGATATGTTGACATAAGTCTGGCTAAAAGATTGAAAAGCTTATCTTATATAAAGAAAAAATTAGAGGGCAAAAGATTAAATAAAAAAGAAATATTTGAAATTATAAAAGATGTTAACAACAATAATTTAAACGAAGCTGAATTAACTTATTTTGTTTCTGGATGTTATAGTTATGGTTTAAATATTACTGAAATTGAATTTTTGACAGAAGCCATAGTTAAGGCTGGGCATAAATTAAATTTAAAGAGACATCCAATTGTAGACAAACATTCGATAGGAGGAATTCCCGGCAATAGAACAACCATGGTGGTAGTACCAATAATTGCTTCTTTAGGGTATACTATGCCAAAGACAAGTTCAAGAGCTATTTCTAGCCCTGCAGGAACAGCAGATACAATGGAAGCTTTAGCTCAAGTAAGCTTTGAAGTTAAGGATATAGAAAAAATTGTTGAAAAAACAAATGCATGCATGGTATGGGGTGGTGGAGTTGATTTAGCTTCAGCAGATGACAAGATGATTAAAGTCAGGAATCCTTTAAGATTAGATCCTGAGGGATTATTATTAGCTTCTATAATGGCAAAGAAAAAAGCTGTGAATGCATCTCATGTTTTAATTGACATCCCCCTTGGGAAAGGTGCAAAAATAGAAAGCAAGAAAGAAGCGAGAAGATTAAAGAGAAGATTCTTAGAATTGGGTAAGGACTTAAACATTAAAATGAAAGTTATTGTTACAGATGGAAATCAACCCATTGGCAATGGTGTTGGTCCAAATTTAGAAGCAAGAGATGTTTTGAATGTTTTGATTGGAAAAGGCCCCATAGATTTAAGAGAGAAGGCAATAAAGATGGTCATTATAATTTTAAAGATGCTAAAAGTTAAAAATGCCAAGAAAAAAGTTATTGATGCTTTAAATTCAGGAAAGGCTTATGAAAAAATGAAAGAAATAATTAAAGCTCAGAAGGGAGTTATATTCAGACCAGAGCAACTAAAACTAGGAAAGTTCAGAAAAAACATTAGTTCAAACAAGAATGGAAGAGTAACTGAAGTGAATAACATAGATGTTTCCAAGATAGCAAGAACTGCTGGTGCTCCACAAGATAAAACAGCTGGAATTTACTTATGCAAAAAATTAAAGGACAATGTAAAGAAGAGAGAAATATTATTTATTGTTTACTCTGATAGCCAAAAAAGATTAGAATATGCTTCAGAATTAATAAAAGAGAGAAATCCCTATGTTATTTCTTAAAAAATTTAATTATTTCCTTTTTATATTTTATTGTTAACATAATCATTAAGGCAAATAATACTATTATTCCTTCCTGAGTAAAATAATATGATGGGCTTGAAATCATATGTTCTTCAATTTTTGATAATGGCATAGTTCCTATCTTAAATTCAAAAATCCAGTTTGAGTTCAGAGATATTACAACTTGAATCAATTTATTATAAACTGGCCAGAATAAGGCTATTGCACCAACTGTCAAATCCAGAATTAAATGAGAAATAAGATAATATAATGATATTATAAATATCTTAAAACTTTTACTAAAGAAATATATAATTGAACTTAAAATAACCACAAAGAAGATATTATGAAATAAAAATCTATGAGTATAATCAATGAAAAAATCAAAATCAGGAACAAATGTTAATAGTGCTAATCCTATCGCTAATCTTTTATCTACTTTTGGATACAAAACTAATAAAATCAACAAAGGAATAATAAAATGCATTATTGGTTCCATAAGGTTTTTAACTTCCTTATATTTATAAAATAATATGCCGGCGTGCCATAACTCGGTATTGGGCCCGTCTCGAAAACGGGTGTCCTTGCGGACTTCCAGGTTCAAATCCTGGCGCTGGCGTTAAGTTTAAAATAATTCCCTTTTTATTTATTGTATGAGAATACTAGTTACTGGTGGAGCAGGTTTTATAGGAAGTCATTTGTGCAAGTATTTGTTGAATAAAGGTGATGACGTAATATGCGTTGACAACCTATTTACTGGAAACAAGGATAATATAAAAGAATTATTAAATAATCATAATTTTGAATTCATAAGACATGATATCACTTCTTCTTTGTATGTTGAAGTTGATCAAATTTATAATTTAGCATGTCCTGCAGCTCCAATACATTATCAATATAATCCAATAAAGACCATAAAATGCAATACTGTAGGGATGGTTAACATGCTTGGTTTGGCAAAAAGGACTGGTGCTAGAATATTACAGGCCTCAACATCAGAAGTTTATGGTGATCCGGAAGAACATCCACAAAAAGAATCTTACTGGGGAAATGTCAATCCAATTGGAATCAGATCCTGTTATGATGAAGGAAAAAGAGTTGCTGAAACTTTATGCTTTGATTACCATAGACAAAACAAAGTTGATATAAGAATTGTAAGAATTTTCAACACATATGGACCAAATTTACATAAAAATGATGGAAGAGTAATATCAAATTTTATAGTTCAGGCATTAAAAAATGAACCAATTACAATTTATGGAAATGGTTCACAAACAAGAAGCTTCTGCTACATTTCTGATTTGCTAGAAGGAATGCATAGAATGATGAATAAGGAAGATTTCATAGGCCCGGTAAATTTGGGAAACCCGGCTGAATTTAGCGTTAAGGAAATAGCAACTAAGATAAAAGAGTTAACAAATTCTAGCTCTGAAATAATTTACAATGAATTACCCAAGGATGATCCAGTAAGGAGAAAACCAGATATTTCTCTTGCTAAGAGCAAATTAAACTGGGAACCAAAAATAAATTTAGATGAAGGATTGACAAAAACAATAGATTACTTCAAAGATATTTTACAAAAACAAGAATGAAAATTAGTTTCTTAATGTCAGCACATAATGAAGAGAAAATAATTAGAAAACCTCTGGAAAATTTCAAAAAAATATACAGTTTTGATAAAACTTGTGAATTTCTTATTGGATTGGATGGATGCACTGATAAAACTTTAGATATAATAAAAGAATATCCTTTTGTTAAATATTACAATTTCAAGGGAAGAAACGGAAAACCAAAAGTAATAACAAATTTAATTAAAAAAGCAAAAGGCAATATAATAATAATTAATGATGCTGACTGGATATTCAAGGTAAATAACAAAAATAAATTTATTGAATTAAAGAATGAATTCATAGATAAAAAACTTGGTGGAATAGCAGAATCATATCCCATTGAATATAATGAAATAAATAAAATTAAATCAATGGGACATTTAGGAAATTTATGGAGCAGTTATTTATGGATGGATTTTCAAAAGAAAGAATATACATACAAAGAAAATAACAAGACATATGTAAAATTTTCAAAAAGTTATTTTCCTTTCCTTGTTAATATTTTTAGAAAAGAATTTTATAATGAAAATGTAACATTAGGTGATGATTTTGAAAGAACAATAGATATTTTAAAAAAAGAATATAAAGTCCTAGTTAAGAAAGATGAAAGTTTTCCTAGAATGATTGCAGCATATAAAAAGTCCACATTTTTTGACATAGCTAGACAAAAAGAGAGGACATCATTGGCAAGAGAACAAGTTTTTAAAAAATATGAAATTGAAATAAACTTATTAAACTTTTATATTCCCTTATTAATTCATTCATTAAAAAATTTAAATAGAATAAACAACATAAAAGGCAAATTAGCATTTTTCATTTGGTTGATAACATTTTTTATTGGAACTGCAAAAAATAAATTAAAAACAAGAAAAAAATCAACCAAGGATGGTTGGTTAATGAGGGCTAAAAGATGAAATTATCAATAATAATGCCAGTGTATAATGAGGGAAAAACATTGTTAGAAATATATAAAAAAGTAAGAGATGTTAATATTGACAATATAAAAAAAGAAATAATAATTGTTGACGACGCTTCCAAAGATAACTCGTGGAAAGTTATTAGTGAAATAAGAGACAATAATGTAAAAAAATTAAGGCATGATATAAATAAAGGCAAGGGTGGAGCAATAAAAACTGCCTTAAAAGAAGTTACTGGTGATTATGTAATTATACAGGATGGTGATTTAGAATATAACCCAGAAGAATATAAAAAATTATTGAAATACGTAAATGAGTATGATGTTATATATGGCTCTAGATTAATGGGTAAAATAGGTGGTTTCAATGTTCCACTCCATTATATTGGGAACAAAATATTATCTTTATCTGCATCAATAATTTATGGAAAAAATATTACAGATATGGAAACATGTTACAAATTAATTAAATCCAATATAATAAAAAATATGAAAATAGTTTCAAACAGGTTTGATTTTGAACCAGAAATCACATCCAAACTTTTGAGGGGAAAATACAAGATAAAAGAAGTTCCAATAAGTTATAATTGCAGATCCTTTGAAGAAGGTAAAAAAATAACATGGATTGATGGAATAAAAGCACTTTATATTTTATTGAAGTTCAGATTTATCAAATAAAATTAAACTTTCATTAGTCCTTTCTTGAACAAAAAAACATTTACTATCCCTGAGAAAAAAGTCAATATTGTATTTATCACTACAGTCTTTACAGGGTGGGGCGTAAACGTGAAATAGTGAATGATAAATGTCAGTACAAATATAACTAAAGTTGGAATTATTGTTCCAAGAATGTAAGGATGTATTCCATGATGCTTTTCAGAAATTTTCTGAACCCACCTTCCAAGGAAACCTGCCCAAACAAACCTAAATGAAATTTCCTTGAATGCAGCAATAATAGTCAGAAAAATATTTCCATTGAGATTTATTATAAAAGTTATTATTCCAAAACTGATGATGGATATCAGACTTATTTTCCAGTTGAAAATCTTATTCATTCAATAACACCTTGATTATATTAGCAAAAGCAGGTCTTGTCACAAGTACTCCAATTGTAACTCCTATCATTGTGGATATTGCAAATCCCCTCAATAAACCTGCTCCAGCAATCAATAATGGAAGCATTGAAGCCATTGCAGTTGCATATGCGGCTAGAATAATGAAAAATGCTTTTTTATAACGATCTTTCCAATTAACACTTTCTTTGTTTAGTATTTCATCTGTAATAACAATCTGGTCATTAACACCAGTACCAACCGCAGCTATTATTCCTGCTATTGCAGCAAGATCAAGATTATATTTCATCATTGTTAAAATACCCAAAACTATCAAGGTCTCTGAAGAACTTATTATTACTATTGGTATTGATATTTTTAAATTCCTATATCTTATAAATATTACAATTGCAACGGCTAATATTGCAAATAGTGCGGCTTTTAATGCATTCTTTTCAAATGTTGAACCCAAAGAAGGACTTATAGAATCAATTTTTACAATTTCTAATGAAGTTGGAAGAGCACCAGTGATTAACACTGTTTGTAATTTCTTCA
>Ga0209542_10017349_pt1 | contig 11806 bp, 13 predicted proteins | sample RifCSPhighO2_01_FD_184028 | JGI IMG/M metagenome (GOLD analysis project Ga0209542, IMG submission 184028) | Soil microbial communities from Rifle, Colorado - Rifle CSP2_plank highO2_0.1 (SPAdes) (version 2) | ecosystem: Environmental > Terrestrial > Deep subsurface > Rock core/Sediment ...
AAGATTGCTCCGTCTCCCGTAAGCAGCGCCATGATGAAACAGGCGATCATCACCAGTAAATTATTACTCAACAGCTCAACAAAGAGGCCGCTTTCAAAAAGACCTCCCGAGATAGCATGTCCGGCAAACCCCTCTCCAAAGCGGATCTCCAGCTGCTCCCGAAACAACTCGTTCGTCTGGATGCTGGGAAGAAGGATTGTCCCCAGGGAATAAACCAGAATGACTCCTAAGAACAGAAAAACATAAATCCGCACGATCTCAATATCATTCTTCCAGAGCGAGAGAAATGTCGTCTTCTGTTCCAAACTTTGCTTTCGTTCCTGATACGAGAAAATCTTGTACATCTCCGGAAGGATGAGCATAGAAGTCAAAGCTACTCCCACTAAAGCGGGATCTTTTGGAAAAAGGACGGAGGCAACTAATACCCCCACCACGGCGTAGATTGCACCAAGGATGAAAGCATACACTCCTCGTTTTTCCAGCCAGTCTTCCGGGAAAAGATGTTCTAATACCAATCTATCAGCCTCGCTTTAGAGATATTTTGAATGTTTATATAAGTTACGGTATGCTGTACGTATTAAGTCTGTGCTTGGGCAGGTCAGTCTGCCTCGTCTCGCTCAGAAAAGGGGTTCAATTTCTCTCTAAAAATATTCTCGAGGATGAGCGAGACTCTGCATCTCCTGCTCAAAGCCAACGCTCGGCAGACCATCTTGACCCTGCCCGCACAGACTTAACTTAATACATACGGTATGCTAGATATCACAGCCCAAATCCTCCGGCTTAGTAGAAAAAGTCGTCCGCCTGGCCTGAAGATTGACCGTGGGAAGAAATATACAGGAACAGGTGCGAAAACAATAAGATTGACTGGTCTGTTCTGCGACCTTAAACGCAACCTGTTTTCGCCGCGGTCAATGGCCAGGAGGAATTTTTCTACTAAGCCAAATCCTCCATAAAGCTTTTAAAGAGATAAAATAAAATGAAGAAAATAAAGATTATTATTAGAAACGGGGGTTAAAAAATATGGTTGCAACATGGGTTATAGTCGTTGTCGTCGTCGTCATTTTACTGGTTATCTACATCTATAACAGTCTGATTCGGCTGCGCATGCGCGTCAAAAATGCCTGGTCACAGATCGATGTCCAGCTGAAACGAAGATATGATCTCATTCCCAACCTGATCAATGCGGTCAAAGGTTACATGAAACATGAGAAAGGTGTCTTAGAAGAAGTAACCAAAGCGCGGACATCGTTGATCTCCGGCTCCCCCAAAGACAAAGCTAAAGCATCAAATCAGATCACTGAAGCATTGAAATCGATCTTTGCCGTTGCGGAAAACTATCCACAGCTTAAAGCCAACGAAAACTTCATGCACTTGCAGGAAGAATTGTCCGGGACAGAAAGTAAGATTGCCTATTCCCGCCAATTCTACAACGATTCCGTAATGCTTTACAACGAAGCTTTGCAGGTCTTCCCCAAAAATCTGTTTGCTAGGATGTTTAGTTTTAAGTCAGAACAATTCTTTGAAGCAGGCAAAGAAGAAAAGAAGAACATCAAAGTAGAATTTTAGATGAGGGAATTCTAAATTCAATGGGAATGTACGAAGAAATCGCCTCTAATAGCAGGCGTACATATGGATTAGTCTTTTTCTTTTTCGTATTGATTACTTTTTTGGGGCTATTGATCGGGATGTTTTACGGAAATCAGTATGGGGGCATTGTCCTCGCTTTGATCATTGGCGGACTTTATTTCCTCTTCAGTTATTACGCCGGCAGCGGCGCTATCCTCTCGATGACCGGGGCGCATGAAGCAACCAAACCAAAATATGCTCATCTGATCAACACGGTGGAAGGCCTTTCCATCGCTGCCGGTTTACCTAAACCGCCTAAAGTATATGTCATTGATGATTCTGCACTGAATGCCTTCGCCACCGGCCGGGATCCTGAGCATGCTGCTGTTGCAGTAACAACTGGCCTGTTAGAGAAGTTGGATAAACTAGAATTAGAAGGCGTACTGGCGCATGAAATATCTCACATCAAAAATTATGACATCCGGGTGATGATGCTCGCTTCCGTAATGGTCGGCATAACCGTCCTGCTTTCTGATTTCCTCTTGCGTAGTTTCCTCTGGGGCGGTTTGAGAAGAGATGAGCAGAGAGGCGGATCCATCACCATCGTCCTCATCGTCGTTGGCCTATTGTTAGCCGTCCTCTCCCCGTTGATCGGCGAATTGATGAAACTGGCCATCTCCCGCAAGCGGGAATTTCTTGCCGATGCGTCGGGGGCCATGCTTACCCGCTATCCTCAAGGATTGGCTGATGCTTTGCGCAAGATCAAGAGCGATCCTGATCCGTTAGTGGATAAAGCAAATCGCGCCACGGCGCATCTGTTTATTTCGACGCCGTTCCGCAAGACGAAAGGAACATTTACCCATCTCTTTGCAACCCATCCAGACATCAACGAAAGGATCAAGAGATTAGAGGCGATGTAGAATGAAGAATATTGCTCCAGATATTACTAGACAAAGATTAGTTATAGAAGGTTTTTTTATTATTCCCATTAATCAGAAAGAGATTCTTGCTTTCTTTAAAGGAATAACTAAAGAATTGAAATTAAAAACATATGGAAAGCCGACGATCCATGCTACGAGTAATAAAGGAAAGAGTATTAATCAGGGTTTTGATGCTTTTGTACCTTTGATAGATTCAGGAATTGCTCTTTATGTTTGGGGGAATGCTCAGTTCTTTTCAACAGTGATCTACACCTGCAAAAAATTTAACGTAAAGAAAGCAGTGCGTTTCACAAAGCGTTTCTTTAAAGCGAAGAAGATTGTATACGAACAGTTCTAAAGAAAATGACCACCAAACTCTTCTGGGACGACCCTTATCAAACAGAATGCACCGCGACTGTTACGGAAATCAACGGGAAGAAAATCAAACTTGATCAGACAATCTTCTTTGCTTTCTCTGGCGGACAAGCTTCTGACGAAGGAACAATCGGTGGGATGACGGTTATTGAAGCAATTAAACAGGGTGATAAAGAAAATATCATCGATATTGAATATACACTGCAAACAGAACCGAGATTTAAAGTTGCTGCTGTTGTTACGATCAAGATTGATCCGGAACGTCGGCGAAAACTGCGTAATTTGCATTCCGCGGCTCACCTCTTGTATTATCTCTCCCCAGACTTTATCGGGAAAGTAAAGATCATCGGCTCGAACATTGCCCCGGAAAAAGCAAGAATGGATTTTCTGTATGAGAAACCATTGAATGATCTCATTCCTCCATTAGAGGCGAAGATGAATGCTTTTATCCACCAAAATCATCTGATCATCATGAAGAATGATGACCCAAAATCAGATCTGCGCTGGTGGACGTGCGGTGAATGGAAAATGCCCTGCGGCGGGACGCATGTTCGCTCCAGCGGAGAAATAGGTCCGGTAAGATTAAAAAGAGTGAATATTGGCAAAGGAAAAGAAAGAATTGAGATCTATCTCCAACAGGTAGACAAAGTGTCTCCATGAAACAATTAGATCTATTAGTTGTTACCAATGCCATCACGGATCAGGTTTATCGTATCAATACAGAGTTCCTCGCTAGTTTGGCGCTGCGTCGCGGGTCAGAACATCGTGCTGCTCTTCGTTCACAGATAGAAGAAAAACTGAAAGATATTCCTAAAACCTACGAAAGTCCTGCCGGTTCGCCGGCCAATGTTGGCTTTTCTGCTGCTGCTTTGGGGGCAAGAGTCGGTCTTGTCGGTTCGCTCGGCGGCGATCATCTCGCTACGAAATATCGAGAAATGCTCAGCAAGTACGCAGTTGCTGACCACACTCAACTTTCCACTACCCATCCCAGCGGTGTTTGTTATACGCTGATTACTGAAGACGGGGAACGGACATTTCTCAACTTGATGAACGCCGCTCCTCATTTTGATTTAGACAAAGCACCGATTGCGGCAAGGATCATCCATACTTCCTGTTATGAGATTGTCGGCAAAGAAAAAGAGTTCATCAGTTATCTTCAAAGAGCCAAAAAAGCAGGCGCTAAGATCAGTCTGGATCTCGCTGATCCGCATACCTGTCATAAGATTGGCAATGGCCAAACGATGCGGGCTATTCTCGATCTTACTGACTTTCTTTTTGCCTCTCCGGAAGAATATGCCGCCGCTGTCGGGGAAGAATTTGATTCTTTCTCCGAACATCCTTACAACAACCAGGTAGTGTGTTTAAAATTGGGAAAGCGAGGGTCTCGCGTCTTGGCAGAGGGGATTGATCTCCCCATTCCGATTGTTCCAACAACCGTGATCAACACCAATGGCGCGGGTGATGGCTATGCTGCCGGCTTCCTCTTTGCCTATCTTGAGAATCAAGATTTAACCATCTGTGGGATGTATGGCAGTTCTGTCGCCTCCCAGATCGTTGGACAGATTGCGGCAAGCCTGCCTCTCAATCAGAAGTAACCTTTAAATAATCCTGCTCATTTATCCAAGAGATGGGTTTTAAAGAGCATAAGCGGAAATGGGTATTTTTCTTTGTTTTCGTTCTCCTGCTATTGCTCGCTTTTTTCATGTTCCGCCCGTATCTCAACGCTATCATTGTCGGTGCTCTTCTGGCCTATTTTGTCAAGCCTTTCTATTCGAAGCTTCTCCAAGTCATAAAATCAAAGATAGCTTCCCAGATAATCATCGGTCTCAGCGCCTGCCTGATTCTTTTCCTACTCATCGCCATTCTCGCTTTTCCCCTAGCAACACAGGCCCAATCCCTTTATGTTAAATCCGGGCAGATGGTCTCCAGTTTTGTTACTGACCTGCAGAATTGTTCCGATGTTACTACGGATCGTCCTGCCTGTAAACTTGCCAGCACGTTCTCACCCCTCGTTAATTCACTTCAATTCAAAGAACGCAGCAACGAGTTCCTGCAGTGGACATCGCTCTATATCTACGACAAAATCACCGGGTTTATCGCGGGTGTTGTCTCTTTCATTATTTTTCTTCTGGTCATGCTCTTTTCGATGTTCTACTTTCTTGGGCAGGGTGATGAGATCAAAGCTACGATCCTTTCTATTCTCCCCCTGTCACGGTCAGATAAACGCCGGATCGTCCAGCGCTTGGAAGAAACTATCCGTGCAGTTATCGGGGGAAATGTGACCACTGCTTTTCTTCAGGGCATTGCCGCTTCTCTTATTTTCTATCTGTTAAATATCCCTTCTCCCCTCTTCTGGGGGCTGATCATTGCCATCCTCGCATTTATTCCCGGAATCGGGCCGTCTCTGGTTTGGATCCCGATGGCGGTCATCCTTACCATCCAGGAAGAGCCGATCAAAGCTATTGTTCTGGTCGTCGCGTCCGTTCTCCTGCTGACATCTATCGAAACGCTGATCAAGCCGAAAATCATCGGCACAAAGATCCAGATGTCAACCTATGCTGTCTTTATGAGCGTCTTGGGGGGGTTGCACTTTTTTGGCCTGTTAGGATTCTTTTTTGGCCCGATAATTCTGGCGTTATTGATTACCTGCATCCAAATCTATCGGGAGATGGACGGTATTGGAGAGAGTGATGATTAGGTTTCTGTCTTTAGTCTTTGGAATGATTACATTTTTAAATCACGCTTCGTTCGATAACCAATGACGATCATCACCGAACATTCTATCGCTCTTCCCATTGATCTCCCCTCAAAAGATGTTCATGCCAAGATGGATATTTTTTATAATCCAGTGATGATCTCAAATCGAAATATCTCTATTCTTCTGCTGAACACGATCAACACTAAAGAACTCCAGATCGCTGATCCGCTTGCCGGTTCCGGCATCCGCTCATTACGTTTCATCAAAGAGTTAGCAGCGGGAAAGATCGGACGACTATGCGTTAACGATCTCAAACCAAATTTCCCGTCTTATTTTACGAAACGGTTAAAAGACAGCAAGATCAAGAAAACGGACAAGATCATTATTGAAAACAAAGAAGCAAGCCGCTTCCTGCTGGATCAGGCCGGTTTTGACTACATTGACCTTGATCCTTTTGGCAGCCCCAATCCTTTTCTTGGCGCAGCCATCGCCCGCCTTTCCCGCGAGGGTTTTTTGGCTATTACCGCGACGGATACGGCAGCATTAACGGGGACCTATCCTCAAGTCACCCGGCGAAAGTATTGGGCCGAACCAATGCATAACTATCTGATGCATGAGATCGGCTTGCGCATACTTATCCGCAAAATCCAGCTTCAGGGAATTCAGTTTGACAAAGCGCTCACGCCGCTTCTCTCTTACCATAAAGAACATTATTTCCGGATCTATTTCCAAGCTTCGAAAGGAAAAGAGAAATGCGACGCGCTGGTCAAACAACATCAATACTTCTTACATTGTTCTTCTTGTTTACAATTCAAAAATTCTGGTTATAATTCTGAGAAGTGCAGCTGTGGCAAGCAATTTAGTGTTGCCGGACCATTATCAATCGGCGCTCTTACTGATCAGAAACTCATCCGGAAAATGGCAAAAAATAATCTTTTCCCAGAAGAGACAGCTTTTCTCGATCTCCTCGCCACAGAAGCAACAATACCCCAGATTGGTTATTATGATCTTCACGAGATTGCGCGGAAACTGAAGAAAGATCCACCGCGGATGGAGAATATTTTGAAAAAGATTAAAGCAGTGAGAACACACTTTTCGGGGACGGGGATTAAGACGATGGCTTCGTTGGAAGAGATTAAGAAAGAATTTTTCCCAATTCACCGATGAATGTCGCTGATCTTGTTCTACAGCAAGTGCGGCGCCTAGTGTAACCGAGCAAGGCGGTTTTTTTTGGATTAGCCTACCTTTACTAAAAATTTTTCAATTATTTTATTAATCTCACTTGCATTTTGGATATTAGTGTCAGGGGTGGCATCTTTAATAAAAGATAATTCTGAGTTCTTTATTTTGTTATGCATACTTACTGCTACAGCCTTTGGCGTTTTAAAATCTTTTTCTCCTTCAATGATTAAACAAGGAATATTAATTTTTGTAAGGATTCTGTGTTCATCAAAATCAAGCATATCTTTAAGAGATGACAATAGGCTATTGAGGGGAGTGTTTTCTGCGCCTTTGATCCAATTAAACAAATCGGAGTGGCCTTTCCATTTCGAAAAATTAATCTCCCGGAAGTGCTTTTGTTGTAGGAGTTTATTGTTCAATATATGTTGCAGTAAATTTTTAGTTAGTGGAGTCAGTTTAAAAAATTTTAATATTGGCAAATCTTTTAATGGATTTTCATAAGTGGCATCAATGAGGATTAAACATTTAGCTAATCATGGAAATAATTCTTCAAATTTTAACAAGACCATTCCCCCAAATGAGTGGCCAACCAAGATGGGATTTTTAACTTTATTTTTCACTATTAGCTCTTTTATGTCTCTTGCAAAATTCTCCATTTTATATGCAGATTTTGTTGCGGGCTTACCAGACATCCCATGGCCCCTCAAATCCAAAGCAATTATGCCCCAACCTTTCCCAGAGAAATGTTTAATCTCTCTGTTCCAAACGGTATGGTTATGTGGCCATCCATGTACAAAAATGATTGTATCTTTGATGCTTTTATGGCTTACATAATGTATTTTTGTATTATCAAATGAATTTATCGATGCCACCTATCCCCTCCAAATAAGAAAGTATATAAAATCTTTCATCTAGCTAAGAACATTAAAAATCTACCATGATTGGAAAAATACATCAAATCAACATCGGAAGCGGCGGCGTTCCTAAGCTTCCTGTACCAGAAGCGTATGTTTCTCTTGAGCGCGTTATTGGTGATGATTGGAGTTGGGGTATAGATAAAATTCAAAGCAGCGGAAAACCAGGAAAACATGGTGGACACCAGAAAGCAGTCTGCTTTTACTCCCTAGAATGCTTAGAAGAATTGAAGAAGCGTAGTTTTCCTGTTTTTCCCGGCGCTCTTGGAGAAAATCTCACCACCGAAGGCTTAGATTATCATGCCGTCCGTATCGGTGATGTATATCAAGTTGGTGCTGACGTGAGACTTAGAATTAGTACAATCAGAACACCTTGCACCACTATTGCTGACGCGTATGGCGCAGGAATTATCAAAGCAATGTTTGATCAGCGAGTAGCGAAGTGTGATTATACCTCCACCAAATGGGGTCTGACAGGGTTCTATGCAGAAGTCTTTAGGCAAGGTTTCGTTCGTCAGGGTGATTCCATCGAAAGAATATTGGAAGGTGATGCTGACCTCCCTTTGGGAAAATGGTGTCATTATAAAGGAAAAGAATATGATGTCCTTGACGTTGGATTAAGCGCGGAAACAGATTCTCCGGAACCAGTTGTTATCTATCGTGCGCGTGATGATGCAGAGTTTGGCCCACATCGCGTCTGGACGCGTTCGAAAAAAGATTTTCTGGCGACAATCAATACTGGACGTGGAACTGTTGCTCGCTTTACGTTTGTAGGTTAATGATCAGATAAAAAATCATGAAAGAAAAAAAGACAAAACAAGAAAGAACCAACGGGGAACAGGAACTGACTCCTGAACAATATCATATCCTCCGTGAGAAAGGCACCGAAGCGCCATTCTCCGGCAAGTTATTGTACAACACGGAAAAAGGAATGTATGTCTGCGCTGCTTGTGGTAATGAACTTTTCTCTTCTGATACAAAATTTGATGCTGGATGCGGCTGGCCCAGTTTTTCTAATGTTCTCAAAGATAAAATAATTTTACAAGAAGACCATCGTTCAGGGATGACGCGGAGAGAAGTTCTCTGCAAGAAATGCGGCGGGCATCTCGGCCATCTTTTTGACGATGGGCCTAAGCCAACAGGCCTGCGTTATTGTATTAATTCTGTTTCGTTAGGATTTAAGAAAAAAATAGTTAAGAAAAAAAGATTAAAAGTATCATTTCTTCCTCTCGTATCTTCCTACTAATTCTGCTTTTGCCACAATATGCCCCTCCATTGCTTTTTCCACTTCTTTCTTCGTCGCCGTAGAATCTAAATCAAGCATCACATCAAGCGCATATAGCTTGAAGAAATAGCGGTGCTCCCGATCCGGCGGACAAGGCCCACCGTAGGCATTACTTCCCCGCGTATTCTTCCCAACAATTCCTGGCGGCGTTTTTCCCTCCGTAAATCCAGCAATATCAGGCGGAATGTTAAAGACAATCCAATGATCCCAAACCTCAATCTTAAAATTCTTCTTCGCCACTTTGGGAATATCCGGATCGTCCATGATCAGAACAAGACTCTTTATCTCTGGAGGTACGTTTTCAAAAGTCAGCGGTATGCTGATATTGTTCCCATCACATGTGTATTTACTAGGGATCTCACCATTTGCTTCAAAAGCAGGACTGATTAGTTTCATCAAAATTCACTTTTTCGAAATTTTCCCCAAAACTGTTAGTAATCTAACCCAACGCCAGATCCATTTTCGCTACTTCAGCGCTCTGCACGTCTTCTATCTCACTCATCTTTGTGGCGATACCGTCAAAATCAGCATTGCCGACTTCATACATCGCCAGAATCAGAACTGCTTTCAGACCGAAAGCGATTGGGTCTTCTCTTGCCTGCATCTGGCCGATGGCGCCTGCTTCTTTGGCAATCACTAGAGCTTTCTCACGGATCTTTACTAGATCAACATCAACCGACTCTGGCATCAGTTTAAACGTGATAATTGCTTTCGCCATCGTAATCTAATTAGGCCCGATAAAATTGCATTGCGGACAGACATATTTTACGGCATTCGTCCGGCAGCCGCGGCATCTCACAAATTCATGATTGCTGCATTGGGGACATTTAAAAGTCACGCTGCCCCGGTCATTGACCATTCTTTTCTTACAGGAACTGCAATATTTTCCTTCCATAGCCACGTGAGAAGATAGGTTATTTATAAATGTTTGTGAGCTCTGTTGAATTCTTTTGCGGAGATGTCTTGAGGGAATCTTTCTTCCATTTTCAACAGAATTCTCTTTCTGAGGTTATACGTATTTGCTTGTTTTGCATACGCCATCCATCCTTCAAGAAAATCATATACTCGATCGTAATTGCACTTCTCTGTTACATACTCATTATAAAGTGAGTTGTATCTCTTCTGAAAATGTCTTACATTCTTTGCTTTAAGAAGTTTATGATGTGGGAAAAGAGTAAAACCTAAGAAACCAATTCCTTTTTGATGTTCAATAATCTTTGTTTTATCTGGATGTAATTGCAGGCCAAGATTATCTTTTAGAAAGAGATCAATCTTTGCTTCATAATCTTCCAATTTCTTCGCTGACCGTTCAAAAATCACAAAATCATCAACATATCGAAGATAATACTTTACATGCAATTGCTGTTTCACAAATTGATCTAGTTCGTTAAGGTACACATTGGCAAAAAACTGTGACGTGAGATTTCCTAAGGGCATACCTTTTCCGATTTCCGAAGTAGTATAATTTTGGAGAATAATTCTGACAAGCCAGAGAACGCGTTGATCGGTTATTTCTCGTGAAAGAAGATGAATTAAAATAGTATGATCAACAGTTTCGAAATAGTGATAGATGTCGGCTTTCAGGACATGGCATCTTTGAGTATTATTCTTCGTGACTTTTCTTTGGAAAAAATGGAATCGCTCTATTGCATTCAATGTTCCTTTACCAACTCTATTGGCATAAGAATCGTAAATAAATTTCTTCTCCAATAGAGGGCCAATAACATTACAGAGAGCATGATGTACTATTCTATCTCTAAAGTTAGACTTGCTGATCTTCCGTGTCTTTGGGTCGCGAAGAATGAACGATTGCAATGGGCGTGGACAGTAAGAATGGAAAAGAAGTTCCGTTTGCAACAGCTGCAGATTTCCCATTAAGTCTTTCTCAAAATCAATCACGTATTGTTTCCGACTTCTTCTTTTTCGCGCTCTTCGAAAAGCAAGTTCTAAATTTTCTCGAGAACAGATTTGTCCATAGAGGTGAGGATATGTTTTCATGAGAAAGATGGCCGCCGGAGTCATTGAGCGGGAACGGCCCCTGTTCGATAGGTTGTTGTTGCAATTGAGATTAAGCCTATCTGTATTGGCATTGAGCCAGACCGCCCCATAGTAGCCAGTTCACGTTATATAAGTCTGCACCGCCGCTTCAGCCGTTCCGGACGTACTAGGTGTTGCGGCTGAATTTCATGACCAATCTTTAGACGAATGGCCGTCGTGAACTGACGTGTGGCTCCGGCAAACCGTTTGACCGGCATCGCCGGAAGTTTAGAGAGTAGAAACCAGTTCTTAATCTTATCTATGACCGAGAATATAATTTCTGGTGGAAACCATTTTTTCGCGCGCCGGCGCTCCGCGCCTACTGGAGAGCCACCGAGCGGGAACGGCCCCTGTACGATAGGTAGTAGTAGCAAAGGAGATAAAGCCTACCAGTATCGGCACCGAGCCAGACCGCCCGTTGCGGATGTGTTTTTCGTGTTTTTTGAGATGCAGTCCAAATGTAGGGTGGTACGCCCACTGCTTCCCGAAGTACGGAAACTGCTTTATCTACATCTTTACAGAGAAGTAACGATTGGATCGCGGTGCGCCATTGATTCTGTGTGAGAATATCTTTCAGCCAATGATTCCCTTCCGGAATACTACAACCTGAAATTGTCTGCAGTTCCGGAAATCCAGAATCATGTTTCACCGTCGATTGTCCATAGTCCACTTGCGTGCTTGTTGCCAGCCAACTTTCTTTTAGATCTTTGACGATGCCATCGAGGCCAGGATGCTGCTCATCGTGTAATCGTTCGAGCATCGCGTACCATAGTGGAAGAGAGGGCAGAACTCTGCCGCGTTGATTCCAATAATCAATCCATTCATGTTG
>Ga0209542_10017350_pt1 | contig 11806 bp, 15 predicted proteins | sample RifCSPhighO2_01_FD_184028 | JGI IMG/M metagenome (GOLD analysis project Ga0209542, IMG submission 184028) | Soil microbial communities from Rifle, Colorado - Rifle CSP2_plank highO2_0.1 (SPAdes) (version 2) | ecosystem: Environmental > Terrestrial > Deep subsurface > Rock core/Sediment ...
ATTGCAATCTGTCAAAGATCGAAAAGGTCGTCATGAAGCACTGCAAAAATTCTTTTTATACAACGACTCGGTTACGGTGGCAACCGAAGTGCCAGTTTATTTAACAAGGGAAGACATAGAGCATATGCAAACGCAATTGGGGTTTGAATTATACACAAAATCGGCTGGGACGATTGGGACTTCGGGCAATGTCGGCACTGGGACGCCAAAATTGATAACGGGCCATATCGACTTTCTTCAAATTAGAAATGGGATGATTCATATTTTAGATTACAAGCCAAAAGCAGAAAAGGAAAAACCAATTGAACAGCTCACTTTGTATGCAATGGCGTTGTCTCGCTTAACTGGATTGCGACTTTTTGAGTTTAAGTGTGCTTGGTTTGACGAAAAAGATTATTTTGAGTTTTATCCTTTGCACCTGCTGCATAAGCCTAAAAGAGCACAAAGACGAAAAATAGTTAATACACAAGAAGGAACTTATCTAGTAAATAAAACAGTAGAAAAAGTTGAAAGTTTAAGGCCAATATGATTTACACAAAAACTTATAGTCCAAAACGCCCTGTAAAAAGCTTTTTAGATTTAGAAGTATATCAAAAAGCATTAGCAATTTGTGTTGCTATAGTTAAAAAAGTTCCAGCGCAAGATGAATTACATACTTGCGTTATTGCTATTCCTCGGCTTATTGCTACTTCACATTCCCTACGCTTTAGTGATAAAGAAAAAGCTATTGCAGTTTTAGATAATACAATGCTTAAATGTAATTTAGCAGTAGTTTATCTTGAGCAGTATAGAGATATGTACAATAAGGACATAGAAGTGGAATTTTTTGAAGAACAAATTAAGAGCTTATTAGCATTACGAATGAAAATTATGCGTTTACAAATGTCGTGGAAAAAGTTTTGGGGGGATAAAGAAAATGTTTAAATCAAAATGGAAAAAGGTAGGGGAAATTAAGGTTGGGGATAAGATCGCAGTTGTTCGTCCCAGTGCCGATATTGAAAAAACCGACCTTTTGGGCGTCTCATCGAAGGTCGACTTTGAGGAAATAGTCTCTATTAAAAAAGTAGGCCGTGAGAAAGTTTGGGATATTGAAGTCGAGGGAACTCATAATTTTGTTGGTAATGGGATATTAGCTCACAATACTTATATTAATGGCAAACTTACTGCTAATTCTGATTCTATAGATGCTGACGCATTGCTATTTAGTGTTCAAAATACTGGTACTAACGTGTTTAATGTTGACGCAGAAGGTGACTATTCCTATGCAGGAACTGGAAGTAGTATTGCAGCTGACTACGCAGAATACTTTTTGACTAAGGATACAGATCTACAAGCAGGCGAGGCAGTATGTATAGATATATTAAATCCAAATTCTGTTTCAAGGTGTAGAGGTATTGCTGATCCAAATATAATGGGGATAGTATCAACAAAACCAGCACTAGTTGGAAATGCAAAGCCAGAGTTTATAGGGAACAAAAACTATGTAGTAATTGCCATGCTAGGACAAATTCCAGCAAAGGTAAGTAATGAAAATGGAGAGATAAGAATCGGAGATAGTTTGACAGCGTCAAGTACTCCAGGATATGTAATGAAAGCAAACGCAGGAGATAGCACGGTGGGAGTGGCGCTTGAGAATATGAGGGTAGCCCCTGAAGGGACGGACTCAACGTCGGGCAATATCGGCACTGGGACAGTACAAGTCATGATCTCCCGCCGAAATAAATCCCTCACCGTCGAAGCGGTCGAAGAAAAGGTAACAGAGCGAATAGCAAATATGCAAATAGAAGATGAAGTTTCCCGACTTGTGGCAAGTGCAGTTTCCGCTTTAACTCCGCAAAACACTTTGACACTAGATGAGAATGGAAATGTAATTCTAGCAAGCGATCCAAATCAAATTATAGATATTTTGGCAAATAACGCAGAGCTTCGAGGTATTACGGATAGTCTGTTAACGCTTCAATCAGATTATGAATCCTTGAAGGCAAGCCTTAATTCAAAGGTTTCAGATATTAAAAGTAGTATTGCAGGTAGTGTTTTTGAAAAAGAGTATATTGCTGGCGAAAGATTATCTTCTCGCAGTATTGTTTCCTTCGACGGGAAAAAAGCCATAACAGCAACAAGTGCTAGTAGGGATAATATAATTGGAGTTGTTTCAAGTGTAGATGTTGATTTGGAAACTGTCACGGTTAGTGCAAGGGGAAGAGTGTTTGTTACAGTAACAAATGAAAACGGCGAAGTCAAAAAGGGTGACCCAATTACAGTTTCAACATCTCAAGGTGGATTAGGATCAAAGGCAATTACAGAGGGCATGATGGTTGGATATGCTCTTAGTGACGCTGAATACAGTGGCTCCGATCAGTCGGAGGTCGAGATTGCTATTTCTTTGGCGTGGTATCAGGGCAGTGGAAGTAATTTAGCCTTTGATAGCAGTGTTTTAGATCTATCTGGTGTATCCGAGCTTGCGAGTTTGAAGGTGGAAAAAGATTCCGTCTTATATGGAAATCTAAACGTAATAGGTGATTCTAGGTTTACAAATCTTTCTACAACTGGGAATTTAAATGTCGGCTTAATGGCTTTATCTTCTGATGATAATTCTATAAATGTAGCAGGTGATGTATTGAAGCTTCAAAATGAATATGGCGCAGGAAATATAGAAGCCTTTGGTGGAAAGATTGTAATCACAAATACTGGAGATATAAAAGTTTTGGGTGAAATAACTGCAAGCAAATATAATGTTGATATCTCGGACGTTGCAGGTGCATCTGCCGGAAAGGCTTTAGTTGTTGCAGGGCAAAAAGAAATAACAGTTGAGACAAATGCTTTGACTCTCGATTCACTTATTTTTGTGACAGTCGAAGATTCAACGAGTTCGTTTACATACGAAGTGTTGCATGGGGATGGTGCCGGTGACGGTGCCGGTGCGACTTCAGAAAAGGTGGCAATTAGAATATACACTGAAACCCCAGTAGAAAAAGACACGACAGTGAACTGGTGGATCGTCAATTAGGGGTAGCCCCTTTTAAAAAAGGGTAGCCCTTATTTTAAGAATCGTTTAGAAATATTTTAATTCTATTTGGTAGCATTCTTGCATGCCAAGTAAGAATAAAGAAAAACTACTAGTAGAAGACGGAATCTATCATGCGTACAATCGTGGATACAACAAGAATGCAGTCTTTAGATCACACCATGATTACCACATGTTCCGCTATTTATTGAGAAAATATTTGGAACCTGGTTTCAAAATTAAGCGCGAGATTTTTATATCTGGCGTCGAATTTATTGATTTTGTAGCTCCTAATCACCTGTATGAGGAAATTGATGTTTTTGCGTATTGTTTGATGTCGAATCATTTTCATCTGTTGATAAAACAGAGAACTCGACAAGGTATGTCAAAATTGATGAATCGTGTCCTTGGGTCTTACAGTAGGTATTTTGGGCAAAAATATAACATAATTGGATCCGCATGGCAGGGGACATATAAAGCGGTTAAGGTCGAAGGAGAAAAACAATTTACAAGAGTTTTCGCATATATACATGAGAATCCTGCGGAATTAGGCGTGGATATTGAAACTTATAAATACTCGAGTGCGTCATTGTATTCAGGAGAATCGTTATGGGATGACAAATGGATAAAAAGGGTAGCCCCCTAAAAAGAAGGGCTACCCCCATTTTAGCGGAGCTCTACCTTTGCTCCAGCTGCTTCAAGCTTTGCTTTCGCTTCATTTGCTGCTTCTTTCTTAGCTCCTTTTAGTACGACTGCATCTCCTTTTTCAACGAGATTCTTCGCATCTACGAGTCCAAGTGTTTGATCGAGCTCACGAACAGCTTTAATGACTGCAATCTTTTGTTCTCCTGCTGAAACTATAACTACATCATACGCTGACTTTTCTTCTTCTGCTGCTGCGACTGGTGCCGCTGTCCCAGCCATCATTACAGGAGCTGCTGCAGAAACGCCAAACTTTTCTTCCATAGCTTTTACAAGCTCTGAAAGTTCTAAAACGGTCATTTTTTCGACCATTTCCATGACTTTCTGTGCATCTCCAGATAATTTAACAGAAACCTTCGAGGCTTCTGCAGCGACTTCTGTTTTTTGTGTATCCTCTGCCATATATTTTCTTCACCTCTTTCATGAAAAAGGGCTACCCCTATAAAATCGGGGCTACCCTCATTTTGAGTCTCTTATTCCCCCCAAGACTCGAACAAATTTACTAGGAATTTCATTTAATGTGAACGCGAATCCACGAATTGGTGACATAAATCCATATACGATTTGGCCTAAGAGTTCCTGCCTTGAAGGTAACTTTGACAATGCCTCAACTTGTTTTCCCGATATTATCTCGCCATTTAAAACACCAACTGAAACTTTTCCTTTTTCAGCTTTTTTTATAAATTCAAATACTATTTTTAAGCTTGGGATGAAATTTTCTGGCATTTCTTTTGGGGGAATCAAAATTGCATTTTGACCTGTGAAATTTTGATCTATATCAACATCTAAGTGCCCTAAAATCTTTTTAACGAGTGTGTTTTTGACTATTTTTAATTTTGAGCCTTGATCAAACAATAAGCTTCGTAATTCGTTTATTTGATTTGATGTATAAGAAGTATAATTTAATACCGCTGTAGAAGGGGATTTTTCGAACTGTGAAACAACTCCACTTACTATACCTTTTTTTATATTTATATTTTTTGACATATTATTCTCCTCGGCGGGGTGAAATTTTAACGACTATCGTCTATAATTTTGTGAAACAAAATTCCGACTGTGCCTCCGCTGTCTTAGGAACTTACTGCGACATTCTAAACGTAAAGTGTCATATTTGTCAAATATAAGGGCTACCCTTATTTTTACAGGGCTACCCTTATACTTGGACCCATTGTTGATGTCAAAAACACTTTTTGTATAAGCTTTTTTTTCATCTTTGACGGAGTATTCTTTTGCAACTCCTGCAATAAATGATTAACGTTTTCGATTAGTTGCTCATCTTTAAATGAAAAATCACCAACAATTTGATGCAAAACTGCATGACTTGGCTGGCTTTTAATTTCTACTTGGCCTTTTGCTAAATCCTCTAAAACCTTTTCTGGTTTATCAGTAATTGTTCCTGTTTTTGGAGAAGGCATCATACCTTTTGGTCCCAAAAGTCTTGCAGCTTTTCCTAAATCTTTCATAACAGAAGGTGAAGCGATAATTATATTAAAATCTATTTCTGGTTTTAATTTTCCAGAAACAATTTCGTCAATGACTTTTACGTCTCTCCATGTAACATTGCCATCTTTGCCTTTATCATCTGCGGATGAAACTTTGTCAGCTGAAATTACTAGAATCTTTATTGATTTTCCAATTCCGTGAGGTAAAGACGTTGTAAATCTAACTCTTTGATCGGAGTTTTTAGTATCTATACCAAGGTTTATATGGCATTCAAGGGCTTCGGTAAATTTTGTGTGCAAAGCCTTTCTAATTGATTTTATGGCTTCCTTAACTGAATATGCTTTTGAATTATCTAAAATCTTTTTTGATGTTGCGTAATTTGCGCTTCTTTTCTTTTTCGCCTTTTGAACTTTATCTTTCTTTTTAGATTTACTTTCTTCAGCTTTTTGGGCTTTTTGTTCCATCTTTTCCAAATCTTCTGGTTTTATTGTTTGATCTACGATTCTTTGTGTCATATTTACAATAAGGGTAGCCCTTATAAAACGTCTACCCCCATACTTCTTGCGGTGCCTTCAACTATTTTCATTGCTTGATCTACTGTACGAGCATTTAAATCAGCCATTTTAGCCTCTGCAATTTCTTTGACTTGATCTTTTGTAATCTTTCCAACTTTAGTTTTATTTGGTTCTCCAGAACCTTTTTCGCGACCAATTGCTTTAAGAATCAAACTTGCAGCAGGGGAGGTCTTTAAAATAAAAGTGTACGAACCATCATCAAAAACACTAATTTCTGCTGGAGTAATACCAGACATTTCCTTAGTTCTATCATTAAATTCCTTGCAAAATTGCATTATTTGAATTCCGTGTTGACCTAGTGCTGGTCCTACTGGAGGTGCTGGATTAGCCTTTCCGGCTGGAATATTTAGTTTTATTTTTGTTTTTAGTTTTGGCATATTCAAATTTTAAATCTTATACTGGCTCAACTTGTGCGAAATCAACTTCTACTGGCGTTTCTCTGTCGAAAATTGAAACCAAAACTTCAAGTCTACCTTGATCTGTCATAACTTTATTAACCTTGCCCAAAAAGTCTTTAAATGCACCATCAGTAACTTTAACACCATCGCCTTCTTTGAATTTAGCTTCAAATGTTGGTTTGTCGAGCTTCATAAACCTAATAATTGAATCGACTTCCTTTTTTGATAATGGAGTTGGTTTATTTCCAATCCCCACAAAGCCTGTCACTCCTGGAGTGCTTCTGATTGCGTGCCAGACATTATCGTCAACCACGGCCTTTACTAAAATATATCCAGGGAACATTCTTTCTTTAATTTCTTTTTTCTTTCCACCTGATATTATTATTTTCTTTTGAGTAGGAATTAAAACTTCATTTATTCTATCAGAAAGGTCCATTAAATGAACTCTTTCACCAAGGGTTATTGCAACTTTTTGTTCGTGTCCAGAGTAAGTGTGTACAACATACCATAATGCATCTTCATTTGGTGTAGCCGTGAACTTAATTGTTGCTGGAGCTTCCTTTCTTTCTGTTGCTGTTGTTTCGAGAATGTCTTCTGCCATATTTAAAACTTAACTTATCAAAAATTTCACAAGCCTACTAAACAAATAATCAAGCAGGCCAAGATAAAAGCTGACAATAAGGGTAACAATAATTATTACTTGCGTCAATCTTATAGTTTCGGCTTTATTGGGCCAAGTTACTTTTTCTAGCTCTATTTTTGTTTCTTTGAGAAACGCGATTGGGTCAAACACTCAAAAATTATAAGTGTTGTGATTTAAAATCACAATAGAGATAAAGCAAAAAGCATTTTTGGCACAAAGATAATGATTGCAAGAATGATGGCGGCGGCCGCCGATAGAAGGACGCCGCCGGCGGAGACGTCTTTAGAAACCTTTATTAAATCAACAAACTGCCCTTTTGCGACTTCGTCTCCAAGTGCTTCAAGCGCAGTATTTAGCATTTCCATTGAAAAAACAATTCCGCTAATTAGTATTATTGCTAGAAATTCGAGATAAGAGATTTTAAAAAGGAATCCAGACACAATTGCAAGTGTGAAAGCAAATAGGTGAAACCTAAAGTTCGGTTGAGTTCTAAATGCGAATTTTACGCCATCCCACGCATGTTTGAAAGAAATCGTGTGTGGCTTTGGGGAATATTTTCTAATGTGACGAGGAATTTGTGCAAAAATGGCAAAGACGTTCATAAAGTTATTCTAATCAAAATTCTTTTGATTGCAAATGAAATCTCGTTTATACTGGTTTAATGATATTTTCAATCTTCCTTGAGAGTCCAATTGCGGGCCTTGCGCTTTTGGCCAGCATTATTTTCGCAATAACAATTCACGAGGCGGCACATGCATTTATGGCAGTAAAACTTGGTGACGACACGCCAAAAGCGCAAGGCCGTCTTACACTAAATCCGCTTTCCCATCTTGATCCTTGGGGAACTTTATTGATTATTTTTGCAGGAATAGGCTGGGGAAAACCTGTTGTCTTTAACCAGTTTAATCTGAAAAACATTCGAAGGGATACGGCACTAGTTGCCATAGCTGGGCCAGCATCGAATTTTTTGATTGCAACTATAATATCTTTTGTATTAAAAGCTAATTTTTTTGATCAATTCGGATTGATTTATTTTATTCTTGAGAATTTCATCTTTCTAAATATTGCTCTTGGCGTTTTCAATTTGATTCCTATTGAACCACTTGATGGTTTTAAGGTTGTCTCGGGGATTTTGCTTCCACATTTAGCACTTCAGTGGGAAGAAACAAAAAAATATGGCTTAATTATCCTTATTGTTTTGTTAGTTACTGGAAGTGTTGAGAAAATTGTTTTCCCAATTGTGAATTTTATTATTAATTTGTTGTTTTAATTTGCGATGATAGAATGATGAGGTTTTGGATGGTAGAATACGCCCAGGTAGTTCAGTGGTAGAACGCTTCCATGGTAAGGAAGAAGTCGTGAGTTCAACTCTCACCCTGGGCTCCAAAAACTATTCGAGTATTCGAGAATTAGTTTTTGAGTACACGGAGTGTGCTCCATGCCATCTTAGCTCAGTTGGTAGAGCAACGGTTTTGTAAACCGTAGGTCCTGGGTTCGAATCCCAGAGATGGCTCCAGAGTTTTGGCAGTGAAAGTTTACTTTCACTGAATGAAGCACTTTAGTGCTTCATTTTAAATAGCAGGTCACAAGTTCGAATCTTGTCCAAGGCTCCATTTGATTGATATTAATAAGTGTCAACAGAAATTATTACTAGTAACCAAAATCCAAAAGTTAAATTTTTAAATAAGTTGTATTCCAAATCTTCTTTTCGGAAATCTGAAGGACTTTTTATCGTTGAAGGCGAAAGGGAACTACAAAGAGCCATAAAATCAGGGTATCAAGTTGAATCAATATTTTACTGCCCAGAAGTCGGTCATAAGAAAAATCTAGAGTTTCAAAATAGTTTAAACATAGATGAGAGCAAGATATTTTTGATAGGCCAAAGCATATTTGAAAATCTCGCATACAGGGAGTTTTCTGATGGAGTTATTTCAGTTTTTAAGTCTCAATCACATAATTTAAATGATTTGAAGTTGTCTGAAAATCCTTTAGTTATTATAATTGAAACTGTCGAAAAGCCTGGGAATTTAGGTGCAATTTTTAGAACAGCAGATGCAGCAAAAGTTGATGCAATAATAGTGTGTGATCCAAATACCGATTTATATAATCCAAATGTAATAAGGGCAAGTGTCGGATGCTTGTTTTCTGTGCCATTTGCAATTGGAAGTAGCGAGGAGACTTTTGAATGGCTAAAAAGCAAGAAAATAAGCCTTTATGGTGGTGTATCATCAGCAAAGGAGGTTTATTTCAAAGTAGACTATAAGAAACCGTCTGCGATTGTTGTCGGAAGTGAAGCTGATGGACTTTCTGAATTTTGGCTAAAAAATACAGAACAAATTAAAATACCAATGCAAGGAACTGCGGATTCTTTAAATGTTTCAGTTTCTTGTGCGGTAATAATATTTGAAGCGGTAAGACAAAGATGGTTAGTGAAATAAGATTTTGTATCTAATGTATTGTTTTTTAGGTTGGAACTTGGTAAAAATAGATCCATGACTGAAACTACAAAAATATCAATTTTTAAAGGCATGGGGATTCGAAAAATTATTCACAATAACGAATGGTGGTTTGTGGTAGAAGATGCTGTTTTAGCTTTAATTGATTCTTCTGATCCAAAACAATATGTAAATCGCATGAAGCAGCGTGATCAAGAGCTAGCAAAAGGGTGGGTACAAATTGTACATACCCTTTTAGTTGAAACTGAAGGCGGTAAACAGAAAATGAATTGTGCTAATACTGAAGGGATTTTCAGAATTATCCAATCAATTCCTTCTCCTAAAGCAGAACCTTTTAAGAAATGGTTGGCAAAAGTTGGATATGAAAGAATCCAAGAAATAGAAGACCCAGAATTAGCAACAAAAAGGACACGGGCTTTGTATAAAGCCAAGGGATATTCTGATAACTGGATAGAAAAAAGGATGCGAGGCATTCAAGTTAGAGAACAATTAACAAGTGAATGGAAAAATAGAAATGTTGGTGGCGAAAGAGAATATGCAATACTTACTGCCGAAATATCTCAAGCTACTTTTGGGATGACTCCGTCACAATACAAAAAGTTTAAAAGTCTTAAAAGAGAAAACCTTCGTGACCATATGAATGATTTGGAGTTAATTTTTTCAATGCTTGGTGAAGCTTCTACAACAGAAATAGCAAAAAATAAAGATACTAAAGGATTTATAGAAAATAAAACCGTTGCTAAAAAGGGAGGAACTATTGCTGGAGAAGCAAGACAAAAACTAGAAAAAGAATCGGGTAAAAAAGTTTCAACTAAGCAAAATTATCTTAATCAACCAGAAAACAAAAAGCTGATCACTAAATGAGCTTGTATAATTAATTCATGCAAAACAGAATTACAACATTAATTTTAGATGTCGGCGGAATAATAAGAAAATCTCCGCCAACAAATATTCACGAGAATATAGCGACTCATCTCAACTTAAACATAGGCGAATTTTTGGATGTATTTTTGCCAATGCTAGATAAAATTCGGGTTGGTGAGGTTACTGAAAGCCAGTTATGGGCTCCGGTAATAGAAGAGTTTAACTTAAATATTAGTCCAGAAGTATTGAGTAATAAATATGTGGAAATGCATGTTGATGAAACAAATCAGTTTGGTTTAGCGAATTTGGAGCTGCTAAATTTTCTTAAAGAATTTAAAGAGGATAAAAAGATTAAATTAGTGGCTTTCTCAAACACAAATCCATTAAAGGTTGCAGGGATGAAGAATACCGGACTTTTAGAAGTTTTTGATCAATTGATTTTTTCACATGACATTGGATTTCTTAAGCCTGACGGTAATGCATTTATTGAGGCAATTAGAATTTTAAATGAATCTCCTAAAGATCTATTTTTTATAGATGACAAAGATGCAAATGTGAAAGCCGCTAAGAAATTTGGTATTGATGGAGCTGTTGCTAGCGATCCGCAAGAAATTATACGAATTATTAAGAATCTATAATTCCGAAGCTAGTTTAAATCCATTTTTTTTGTAAAGATATTTGTCGAAATTCTCGACCCCATCCTTTGGCCCTTTCACGTTGTTTTTTCTTCCAAGTTCGGCGATTTGAAAAAGAGCTTTTACAGAAGCAACATTTTGTTTATGACTATCATGCAGACCTATTTTTAGGGCAGGTCTTATTACCTGTGCCTTGCTTGTATTTTGCATTTTAAACCTCTTCTTCGTTTTTTCCTTTTAACATTGAAACATAATCCGGGTTATTAAGTAGTGTTTTCTCAATCAAATCTGTGTAAGTAGCTACAGTTACAGCTCTTTGAGGTGTAGCTTCTGCTAATGTTTTAAGCGCTACTAGGGCTTTTCTTTGATTTTCGTCCAAGTTATGAAACCATAATTCACTTTCATCGAGTGTTTGCTCATTTGTTTGTTGTGTACTTTCCATTATTTATTCACCCCTCTCTTATATAAGAATAAGATTATCAAACTAATTGCGTGAATTGTATCAGAAAAAGCGTTTTTCGAAAATGCAATAAACTGTAGTCTCGCTTGACATAGCCGTCCTTTGTACTAGAATTTTTATTGAGATGATAAATCTCAAATTACCTGCAATGTACGTGGGTTCAATAAGCAATCACCACAAGCTTATTTTAGGGAACTCGCGTAGGAATTTGGTATTGCCAAATCCCTTAGGGTACCCACCGTCGACTTTCGTGGTTGACTTGGGAGCTCACGGCAGAGCGGGTGGACTTATCTTTCTATTCACTTCTGTCTTGCATTGTTACGTTTGTTATTGGTAGAATCTCCACATGGCAAAAAAGGGACAAAGGCAAATGATGCTTTTTGTTTGTGGCGACTGTAGTCACAGAAACTACATCACTGAAAAAAATAAGATAAATACGCCAGATAAACTCGAAATAAAAAAATTCTGTAAATGGTGTAGAAAAAGAACTGTTCATAAAGAAAACGCAAAGCTTAAATAATAATCCAATTCCGTTCATTTTCCGTTTAAAATTTTTTAATAATTCGTTAATGAAATGTTTGTTTTATCCTTGTATGCTCTTTGTATGAAACTGCTTTTAATTGATG
>Ga0209542_10017356_pt1 | contig 11803 bp, 12 predicted proteins | sample RifCSPhighO2_01_FD_184028 | JGI IMG/M metagenome (GOLD analysis project Ga0209542, IMG submission 184028) | Soil microbial communities from Rifle, Colorado - Rifle CSP2_plank highO2_0.1 (SPAdes) (version 2) | ecosystem: Environmental > Terrestrial > Deep subsurface > Rock core/Sediment ...
CCGCTACGGTTTTGGGAAGCACCATCGTCTCGCGCAAAATACCATCAATGCGATAACGGACAACAACATCTTTTTCCAGTGGTTCAATATGGATATCGGATGCTTTTTGGAGAATGGCATGCCGGAGGAGAGTATCTACAATTTTTACGATAGGGAGATCTTCCGCTATTTTTTTTAGATCTTTATTTTCTTCCACCTGTTCTATTTGTTCCGATGATGTGGTGAATTGCGTTGTTTTTTCTTTTATAATTTCGCCAAATTCAGCTTCCAAGCTTTTTTGGTATTGCTGGAGGGCTTGTTTTATGGAAACCGTGTTTGTGAGGCGCGGCAATATGCGGAGATTGGACTGTTTTTTTATGAAATCAATGGTACCGAGATCATCAGGATCAAGCATGGCAACTTCGAGATCTTGGTTCGTTTTTTTAAAAGCTATAATATTGTGTCTCCGCGCGATGGGTTCGGGTATGATGCGCAAAATATTAGGATCTATTTTTTCCTTTTCAAGATTTATAAAAGGAATACCTAAAATGTAAGCTTGTAGACGCAGAAAATCATCTTCTTTGATAATGCCTTTTGAAACAAGAACATCACCAAGTCGTTGGCCGGACTTTTCTGCTTCAATTTCAGCGGTTTCCACATCTGCTTTAGAGACAAGCTCGGAGTCAAGCAGAAACGCTTTTAATTGTTGGGGCTCTATGCGAAAAGACATGGTATTTTTGAGGTATCAAACATCTGTCTCGCGCTTGGAATGGATAGTATATTAATCACCGAGCGCCTTTTTTATTTTCTCTAGCACTTCATCGAGTGAATAACGAAGTTTTACCAGATAGGTATGGGCGCCCAAGCTCAACGCGCGTTCTACTTCTCCGGAACCTTCCAAGTTAGTGAGCACAATGACCGGTGTGTCTTTTGTTTCATTGGTGCTCCGAATTTTTGTGAGCACCTCAAATCCATCTTTTTGGGGGAGGACGAGATCTAAGAGGATCAGGTCTGGAGTTTCATTCATGCTTAAGCGTATGCCGTCGTCTCCGGTAAGCGCCGGTATGACCATATACCCTGCCGAGGTAAGAAGATCGCCGACTGTTCGCTGGAGCGCTGATTCATCTTCAATAAAAAGTATTTTTTTTGCCATGGAATGTGTGTAATTAGGCTGTTATTTTTTTGCCCGCGGAAGCATAAACCAAAAGGTTGTTTTACCGGAGGCATCCGAATTAAATCCTATGGACCCGTCGGATGCTTCCACGATGGATTTTGTGATAAAAAGACCAAGACCTGTTCCGTCTGTGTGGGTGCGTTGGGCAGATTTTGCTCGGAAGAATTTTTCAAAAATATGTTGAGCATCCTCAGATGATATGGTCGTGCCGTTATTAACAATTTCAAAGCGCACGTAGCCTTCATGCTTGTGTATGGTAAGTGGTATGGTGGTGCGGGGATTGCTGTATCGTATCGCGTTTCCCAGAAGATTTTCTACTGCCCATTGAATATATACTTGGTCGGCATACACAAAGGGAACGCCTTTTTTTTCCTCTAGCGTAAGATTTATATGCGAAGCGCTGGCAAAAGCGGTGTTATCTTTTATGACTTTTTTAGTGAGATCAACCAACGAGAATGGTGCAGGGGTAAGTACGAGGCGATTATTTTCTATTCTGTTGACCGTGAGAAGATCATTCACAAGTTTCGCCATGCGGTTGTTGTATTCATTTACTCCTTCCAAATAGGAGCGTGTTTTTTGATCGATTGCTTGGTTTCGAAGTAATATTTCTAGTTGCCAGCGTATGGATGATAGAGGGTTTCGCAGTTGATGCGATATAATACTGACAAACTCCGAGCGCGCGCGAGACGCTTCAGCAACGCGTTCAAATGCCCCTACAATAATATGACTTATCACCAATAAGAATCCCGCAACAGCAATGACGATAAGTGCGGCTACTTCAGGGTCTGTATAGTAGCGGGCGGTAATGTTGATTGCCAGCATGGCGATGATGATGACAAACCCCATCACCACAAAAAGAAAATGAGGGCATTCCCATAACGGCATTCTTAAATCATCACACTGCGCTTTAATATTTAATTCGCGAAGCATAGCGTAAGTATATCATGTTTATATAAGTTGCTACTGACATTATCCCCAGATATGAAATGTTTATTGACACAGAAGGTGCTTTTTGTTAACATGGATATATTCTTGTGTGTTAGAAAGGTTCGCCGTGGGGCGAACCTTTTCACTAAAACAGGATATCTTTCTATTATACACTCAATAACAAATAAGCAGCATGATGGATCTCAAAACAATTCATTCCGCTCTTGAGCAGCTTGCTGAAGAAAAAGGCATCGCGCGCGAAAGAGTTGTAGAAACCATAGAAATGGCATTGGCCGCGGCATACAAAAAGGAATATGGGAAACGGGGTCAAATGATAAAAGCTGTCTTTAACGCGGAAGATGGTGATGTTTCATTTTCTCAAATAAAGGTGGTGGTGGATGAGACAATGATAAAAACAGAAGAAGAGGTCGCGGAGGAGGAGGCTTTTCGACAGACGCAGGAAAATGTCACGGAGAACGAACAAGAATCTCCGCGCGGGCGGAGAAAAAAAGATGACGAAGAAGAATATCAGGCTGCGGGTGAAGAGGGTGAGTTGCGAAAAGTCCGATACAATCCGGAGCGGCATATTATACTCGAGGAAGCGCGAGAGATTAAGAAAGACGCCAACGTGGGAGACGAACTATCTTTTTCATTGGAAACCCACGCGGATTTTGGACGTATTGCGGCGCAAACCGCAAAACAGGTCATTATTCAGCGCATTCGTGAAGCAGAGCGTGAAGCGGTATTTGACGAATTTCAAGATCGTGAGGGTGAAATTGTTTCCGGCATCGTACAGCGGCTGGAAGGTCGCAATGTGTTTGTGGACGTGGGACGTTCTACCGCTCTCCTTGCGCCGGAGGAACAGATCGCTTTTGAACGGTATCGCATAGGTGAACGCGTAAAAGCGCTTTTGCTCTCGGTTGAGAAAAACACACGCGGTTTGGGATTGCACTTATCGCGCTCGCATCCGCGTTTTGTGGCAAAACTATTTGAACTTGAAGTTCCTGAAATTGCGACAGGGGTAGTGGAAGTGCGTTCGCTTGCGCGCGAAGCGGGATCCCGTTCCAAGATTGCGGTTGTCTCGCATGAAGAAGGGGTTGATCCTGTTGGTTCATGCGTGGGACAAAAAGGCGTTCGCGTAAGTACGGTGATAGGGGAGCTTGGCGGGGAGAAAATAGATATCATTGAATGGGATGAAGATCCATCACGTTTTATTGCGAATGCCCTTTCACCCGCGCGCGTAATCAATGTAGAAATAAACGCGGAGCACAAAGAAGCGCGGGTAACTGTCGCGGAAGACCAGCTTTCTCTTGCTATTGGCAAAGGTGGACAGAACGTGCGACTCGCGGCAAAATTAACCGGCTGGCGGATTGATGTGCGCTCACGGGGTGGTGGAGCCAGCGCAGAAGAGGAGATTGAAACCGATACTGAAGAATTAGGTGAGGGAGAACAAGGAGAATCCAAAAAATAATATCATTAGAAATTAACTATACATAGTATGATCGAGACAGTTGCTATAATAAGTTCCTTACTTGCTATCCTGTACGCTTTTTGGCTTAAATGGTCTATTCAGTCTGCCGATGCCGGTTCCGAAGAGATGCAGGAGATTGCCCGTGCTATAGAAGAAGGGTCGCGCGCGTATTTAAAGCGTCAATACAAAGTGGTATTTGTTGTCGCGATTATTATAGCGGGTTTTCTCGCCATGTTTTTAGGCCGCATGGTAGCGGGTGGCTTTTTGCTTGGTGCGGTTGCTTCCGCGCTTGCTGGATATGTAGGTATGACAACGGCAGTTCGGGCGAATGTGCGTACTGCTTCAGCCGCGCGCGCGGGGGTGCGATCCGCCTTTCGGTTGGCATTTAAGGGTGGAGCCGTTACCGGATTTTTGGTGGTGGGGCTTGGGTTGTTGAGTGTGGCGGGACTTTGGAAAGTTTCTGATAGTATTCCTGCGCTTGTGGGGCTAGGGTTTGGTGGTTCGCTTATTTCCGTTTTTGCGCGGCTCGGCGGCGGTATTTTTACGAAAGGTGCTGATGTAGGTGCCGACCTTGTAGGAAAAGTGGAAGCGGGTATTCCGGAAGATGACGCGCGTAACCCCGCTGTTATTGCGGACAATGTGGGAGATAATGTGGGAGATGACGCCGGTATGGCTGCTGATTTGTTTGAGACATATGTTGTAACATTGGTGGCGGCGATGATTCTCGGATCTTCCATTTTTGGTGGCATCGAAAGCGCCATGATGTATCCGCTTTTATTGGGTTCGGTTTCTATTTTTACATCTCTTGCGGGGGCGTTCGCGGCGCGCATGTCTCCAAATGGATCTATTATGGGTGCGCTGTATAAGGCGCTCGGGGTTGCTGTTATTCTCTCCGCGGCATTGTTTATTCCCATTACGCGGTCCATAGCGGTTATTCCAGGTGAAGTGGCTGACGCTAACTATTTCGGCATAATTGATCATATTCCCGGGTTGTGGAGCAATATGTATTATGCTTCTCTTATTGGTCTTGTGGTAACGGTTCTTATGGTTTTGATAACGGAATATTATACATCAAAACAATTTCGGCCGGTGCGTTCCATTGCGGATGCTTCCAACCAGGGCGGTGCTGGTACGAACGTTATCATGGGTCTCGCGGTGGGTATGGAAGCCGTGGTTTTACCGGTGATTGTCATCGCGCTTGGTATGTTGTTTGCGTATGGCTTTTTTGGAATCTATGGCGTTGCGATCGCGAGCGTTGCCATGCTTTCACTTACGGGAATTGTGGTGGCGATAGACGCGTTTGGTCCTATCACGGATAACGCGGGAGGAATTGCTGAGATGGCAGGATTACCCTCGGAAGTACGCCAAGTTACTGATGCTCTAGACGCGGTCGGCAACACCACTAAGGCCGTTACTAAAGGCTATGCCATTGCTTCTGCTGGGCTCGCGTCATTGGTACTATTCGCGACATTCACAGAAGAGCTTGTTGCCGCAGGCGCGGATGTGGTTTTTCAATTGGCGGATCCATATGTTATTGTCGGCATCTTTTTTGGCGCCGCGCTTCCATACCTGTTCGGCTCGCTTGCCATGCGCGCGGTAGGTAAAACTGCTGGCAGTATCGTGGAAGAGGTACGTCGTCAGTTTCGGGAAATTCCCGGCATCATGGAACGTACCGCAAAACCCGATTATGCTCGTGCGGTTGATATTGTAACAAAAGCCGCACTCCGGCAAATGATAGCACCCGCATTGTTGCCTATTGTCGTAACCATACTTGTCGCGTTTTTGTTCGGTCCGGCAAGTCTCGCGGGGCTTCTTGTAGGTGTTATTACGTCTGGACTGTTTGTGGCTCTTTCCATGACATCGGGGGGTGCCGCGTGGGATAACACCAAAAAATTTATTGAAGAAGGAAACTATGGCGGCAAGGGTTCTCCCGCGCACGCGGCGGCGGTAATTGGAGATACTGTAGGAGATCCCTACAAAGACACGGCAGGACCCGCGATAAACCCCATGATTAAAGTAGTGAATATTGTGGCGTTGCTGTTGGTGGGCTTTCTTGTTTGAACTAAGAAAAATGTCATATAAACCAGTCATATTGGTGGTGCTTGACGGTGTGGGTATTCCACAACGGGAGAGTGTGGGGCATCCGTTCGCGGAAGCCCGCCTTCCTGCATTTCATGAATTTGAACAGTTGTATCCTTTCACCACATTAAGCGCGTCGGGAGTTGCTGTTGGGTTGCCTTGGGGCGAGGAGGGAAACAGCGAAGTCGGGCACTTTACCATGGGCGCGGGGCGCGTGGTTTATAATCACCTGCCACGTATTATTACCGCTATTCGCGACGGGTCTTTTTTTGAAAATAAAGCGCTCATGGATGCCGTCTCGCACGTAAAAAAACATAACTCTACATTGCATCTTATGGGACTTTTTTCGAGCGGATCGGTGCATGCGTACATGGATCATGTCTATGCGCTTTTGGAATTTTCAAAACGCGCGGGAGTGGAGCACGTGGTGGTGCACCCGTTTACCGACGGGCGCGACGCGCCTCCGGATGAGGGAAGGCAAGACATAGCCGAGCTTGCAAGAATAATTCGCGAGTCGTATCCAAATGCCCGTATTGGCAGTATTATGGGACGTTCTTTTGCCATGAATCGCAGTGGGCATTGGACTCAGACCGAGCGCGCGTATCAGGTGCTTACCGAAGGAAAAGGCGCGGCGTTTGTTGATGCTGAGACATATATAGAAGAGTCGTACAAAAAAGGCGTGGCAGATGAATTTATAGAGCCGGGTTTTTACGCAAGAGAACACGAGACGCTTTCTGGTTGTGTGAAAGACGGCGATGCTGTGGTGTATTGGGATTTTCGTGAAGACAGCGCGCGTCAGCTTACGCAGGCATTCGTGATGGAAGACTTTACATATTTCAAACGAAAGAAGATTCAAAATCTTTTCTTTGTAACCATGACCGAATATGACAAATCCTATCCCGTTGCGGTGGCATTTCCTTCACTTGAAGTACATTGGCCACTCGCGCGCGTGGTCAGCGAGGCCGCTCGCACGCAGCTTCACGTGGCGGAAAGCGAAAAGTATGCCCATGTTACTTATTTTTTTAATGGTGGTCGTGAAGACGCGTTTCTCGGCGAAGAACGTATACTTATTCCTTCCCGTCCATCTTCGGAATTAAAAACACACCCTGAGATGAACGCTTCTCATGTTACCGACGCGGTTCTTGGAGGGATTGCCACCTATGATTTTATTCTTGCCAACTACGCGAACGGAGATATGGTAGGGCATACGGGCGATTTTGACGCAACCATAAAAGCGCTTGAAGCGCTTGATACTGAGCTTGGTCGTCTGAAAGAAGCCGTGCTTGAGACAGGTGGTGTTTTGCTTATAACAGCCGATCACGGCAACGCGGAAGAAAAACGCTATCGCGAATCAGCCGAGCCGCGCACCAAGCATACCACAAACCCCATTCCTTTCTTTTTGATTGCACGCGATTATCACCGCAAAGAACCTCGTACAGAGCAAGAAATAAAAAAACAATATCGCACGGAAGGCGGTGTGTTGGCGGATGTGGCACCTACCGTGCTTGAACTTATGGAGCTTGAACATCCAAGCGAGATGGTAGGAGTAAGTCTCGTGGAAAAGTTAAAAAATATACATACACAATAATATGCCAAATGAACACGTGCCATCGTTTAAGGATACCGATAATGAGAAAGATGCTGTTATGAATAGCTCCGCAAAACTTTCTTCTGCAGAAATTGCAGAGGATATGGAGCGGGCATTTGATGTACAGATGGAGACAATGATTGCAACACATCGTATTGAGAATGGAGGCAACAATGGACTTATTATGCGTTTTTCTCCCCAAGATATTCCTACCGATGTTCAGAGTATGCTTGAGGAGCACGGCGTTTCTTTTAAAGAAGATACCGCGGTAAAATTGCTTAAGGTGTATAGTCCTGAACAGGGAAAAAAAGAATATGAAATGCTTCAGCGAGCATATGAGTTAGTGGCAGGTGTTCCTAACCCCGATGATTTTGCAAAAGTCCCTAAACCTATGTTGTATCGCGAGTTAGAGATAAGTGCCATCACGCGTGAATACTTAAATCAACACGGAGCGCATCTTGATGCTAGGGTTGCCGTAATTATGATGGAGCATATTACGGGTAAAGATATAGCTACCCACTTGTATGATTTTGTTTTGGAGCAGCGGAACTATGACAAAGCCACAATAGAAGAAATGGGGTTTAATGAAAAACAGATTCTTGTGAGCCAAGCTTTGGCTTTTCGCGCCCCAGGCGGTAAGGCGTCTACTGATGGAGAGCGTGAATTTGAGCGTATCCAGGTTATGATGGGTAATGCAGGTATCCTGATGAAGTACGTGGGTGATCATGGTTTTCGTGTACACCCCGCGATTATTGAAAAGATTCGGCGTACCGCCCACGTGCTCCATAAAGGCGGTTTGTGGCATAATGATCTCCATGAACGCAACGTTATGACCAAGGATCTTGGAGACGGAAATGTTGATGTGTATATTATTGATTTTGGATCAGCGGGTGAGCGTGATGAGTCAAAATCTTCTGGTGAAATGCGCGCGAGTGATGAGACAATAGTTATGCGATTAAGGGCAATTATAGATTCGGCTGGCATCCGAGAACGTGATGCGCAACAGCTTAAAAATGAAATAGAGAGCTTCAGGGATCGTTTAAAATCTACGGGACGATGGAACACTGAATACGAAAAAGCACGCACTCTTTTTGAGGAAGATCCCCGAGTATTTTTGGATGGACGTTTTGCTGTGGTAAGTGCCAATTCTGTTGAACTCGACAAGCTCATTGTTACCGTCAATGAGATGCTTGATGATCCTCTTGTTGACGCAGACAAGAAGCAAATAATAATGTCTTTTATCCGTCGGCATCGCGAATCTGACAAACAGGGTTATGTACGGAAACGTTTTTCTTATTTTGACGATAAACGAAAAAAAGACGCCTAAGTTTTTACTTTTTGGCGTCTTTTCAAGATGAAGGTTCCTGGTGCGGTAACGAGTTTAAGATATCTTTAATATGTTCCGTACGTACTATAGTTTTTCCATCTCTTGCGATATATTCTACTATTCCACGTTCTCGCGAATACCGAACACTAATAAGGGATGTGCTGCTTATTGTTTTTAATATATCAAAGTACTTCAAAAATCTTTGCCATTCCTCCTCAGTAAACATGAATTACCTCGCTTTCAAGGATATTATTTCCCGTTCTTCCGTTTAATCACTTCGTCGATAATGCCGTATTTTTTTGCTTCTTCCGCGTCCATGTGATAATTGCGGTCGGTGTCTTTATCTACTTGGTTGAGGGGTTTCCCGCTGTGACGCGCGAGGATTTGGCTTAATTTTGATTTCAGACGCATAATATGCCGCGCGGATATTTCAATGTCTACCGCTTGTCCTTCAATGCCACCCGCCATTACCTGATGGATCATGATTTCCGCGTTTGGGAGCGCGTAGCGTTTTCCTTTTGTTCCGGCCGCCAACAGCAACGCCCCACCGGATGCGGCAAGCCCCACGCAGATAGTAGATACTGCTGGTTTGATATACTGCATGGTATCGTAAATAGCAAGCGCGGAAGACACGGATCCGCCCGGAGAATTAATGTAGAGCTGTATATCTTTTTTAGGATCTTGCGACTCCAAAAATAAGAGTTGCGCGATAACCGTGTTTGCCAAGGGGTCGTTAATAACTCCCGACAAAAACACAATGCGCTCTTTCAATAGACGCGAGTAAATATCGTACGCGCGTTCACCGAATGATGATTTTTCTATTACGGTTGGGATTAACATTGTTCTAAAAATTCAAGTACTTTTTTGTTTCGTATAACACCATAAGCATAATCTTTTACGCGTTCCAAGTCAAGATTCTTTTTTTCGCTTTCTTCCGTTTGCGCGAGGTATTGATATACCCAAGAATTAAGCTCATCCTCGGTGGGCTCAAGGGATTCACGTTTAGCAATTTCTCGAAGCATCAAAGCGGTGCGCACTCGTTTTTCCGCGTCACTCTGCCATTCGTTTCTCAATTCCTCTTCCTTTTTTTTGATATGTGTAAGATATACGTCCCATTGCATTCCTATCTGTTCTATGCGAGAACGCAATTCGGAATATATTTTGTCTTTTTCGGATTCCACCAGAATATCAGGTATGTTCATTGTCGATGCCCCTGATAGTGTTTCTAGGAGTTCCCCGCGTCGTTTATCATGCGCTTTTTGTTCTTTTTCTAACTTTATATTTTCACGCAGAGCGTTTTTCAGCTCTTCCACGGTTTTGTACGCGCCAAGGGATTGCGCGAACTCATCATTAAGATCAGGTAATTGTTCTTGCGCTCCTTTTTCCTCGCCGTTTACGAGTTCGGGATGTGCTTTTTTGGCACGCGATTTTCGAAGCCAATCGAGTGATTTTTCGAGCTCTTCATCAGAGACAACGATTTCTTCTTTTGGTTTTGCGTTTATGGTTTTTGCAGTGTTTTTGTAGTCAGGAAGAGAAACTTCGGGGAGCACAGCGATATCTGCTTCAAATTCAAGCGGGTTTTGCCGCGCAAGTTTCGTAATGCGAACCTGCGGCCGGCCAATCGCGTCAATTGCGTGTTCTTTCAGTATGGCAGGGTAGATGGCCTGCAAAGCTTCTTCCGCCGCTTCCTCCAAAAGGGCACCCTCACCTATTTTTTCCAGCACCATGCGCTCGGGTGCTTTGCCTTTGCGAAACCCAGGTAGTTCGGCTTCGGAGACGAAATGATCAGTTGCCTTTTTTATGAATACATCAAAATCTTCCGCGGGTAGAGAGCCTTTAATGCGAACTTGGGATTTAGGGAGTTTTTCTACGTTGATAGTCATGAGTGAGAGTATAACCCAAAATCCGCGATAGTTCAAGAAAGAAAAAACACCCGTTATGTAACGAGTGTTCGGGTGTTTTGGTGAAAGAACCATCCTAGGGCTTTGGAAGCTTGCCTAAATCTTGAAGTATAGGAATGCTGTAGAGCATAGCAAGGGATAAAATGGCAAGTACCCAAAAAGTAGGGCAAAGTATTTTTTCCATCCAATCTGCTTCGCGCCATTTTTCTTTCAGCCATATACCCATTCCGCTAGGTGTAGTAGGTCTCATATACGCCTCCTTCTTAACCTAACTCGTAAAGAGTAATAGGTAATGTCGAATTACTTCTCTAGTCCAAATCACAATGAGTGTGTTTTGGTGAAAGAACCATCCTAGGGCTTTGGAAGCTTGCCCATCATATCAAGAACCGGCAAACTCCAAAGCATGAGGACCACAAGGATTGCAAGAATGGCAAGGACAGGATTGACCACCTCCTCTGTCCTTAGTGCTGCTTTGTATTCCTTTTCCAATGAATCACCAAGTTTACTATACGTAATAGGTTTCATACAATCCTTCCTTTCAGCTAAGCTAGTTTGTGAAGAGTAGTATGTAGTGTTGGATCATTTCTCTGATCCAAAGAACAATGGCCCCGATACCAATAATGGAGAAGATAACACGGCTTGCAACCAAACTATTGCGTTTTTCACTAAATTGCGGGTCGCTGAAAATAAAGACCCGTGCACCATTCTGATCATCTTGGTCAAGTTGTTCTAGTTGGAATAGTTTCCCATCTAAAAATTTTATCCAACTATTAGCTCGCATTACAGCGTTGAGCAGTAAAAGGTGGGTTAATATTCCAACTCCACTGATGACAAACTTCACAATCTCTGTTTGTCCGCTACCAAACACCAACGGCAAAGCTACCGTATTAAAGAGCAAAAACATTTGCACGCGGCTCCATTGCATTTGCATATATCCGTTGCGTAGAGTAGCAAGTCCTATGAACATACTTGGTTCCCCATCGCGCATAGGCAACCTCCTTTTAGTTTTGTATCTCACCAAACCCTATCACATTGTGGTAAAAAAAGCGATACGTCACATGGGTAGAAACTGCTCGGCATCTTTATTTTTGGGCTAAGTTCTGTACAATAAACTCAACCATGGAGGAGTGGCCGAGTGGTTGAAGGCGCGGCTCTCGAAAAGCCGTATACGGGAAACCGTATCGTGAGTTCGAATCTCACCTCCTCCGCCAATTTGTACTTTCAGAGAAATCGTAAGAAGTAGCCTCGGCGCGGTGCGCCTCGGCATGGTATTTCCCCGCCAGAATCCAAGCATTTTTGAGGGGGAACGAAAGCGTCCGCTCGGCAATGCGGAAGTTCGAACCAATCTTTTTTAGAA
>Ga0209542_10017358_pt1 | contig 11802 bp, 12 predicted proteins | sample RifCSPhighO2_01_FD_184028 | JGI IMG/M metagenome (GOLD analysis project Ga0209542, IMG submission 184028) | Soil microbial communities from Rifle, Colorado - Rifle CSP2_plank highO2_0.1 (SPAdes) (version 2) | ecosystem: Environmental > Terrestrial > Deep subsurface > Rock core/Sediment ...
CGTAATATTTTTTTATTCCAAACGGTGAAAAATCCGAAGAAGGCGACAAGCCGATAAAAAATCTGGCCGCCAGCACCGCGAAAGACAAAAAATATTACGAAACCCATCCTATCCAAAACCTTGCGGGTTATTTCATAAATCCCGTCCCCGGCTACAGAAAGAGCCAAGGTCTTCATGACAAAACAGCGGTGGACTTGGCAATAAAAACCGGAACCCCAATCCGCGCATCTGCGGCCGGCAAAGTTACGCTCGCGAGAAACGGCTATAACGGAGGATATGGCAACCTAGTAGTCATTTCCCATCCGAACGGTACCGAAACTTTATACGCCCATCAGTCCAAAATAGCTACAACGACCGGAGTCCAGGTTTATCAAGGAGAGGTAATAGGTTACGTGGGTTCTACCGGACGCTCCACCGGTCCGCACCTTCACTTTGAAGTCCACGGAGCCAGAAATCCGGGAGTGGATGGTTCCTGGAAATATTAAATTATTCCAGCAGGGTTAAGGCAAGCATGGAGAGTACTCCGAGGATTACGGTAAAAAGCTGAAGTAAAGAATGCCCTGGCTTTTTTGTTTTATGCAGCTCCGGAATCAGGTCAGCTACGGCAACATAAATAAATCCGCCGGCGGCGATTGGCAGAATCCAAAAAGTAAACACTTCCCCTGCACTTCCTAAAATAAAAGCTATCACTACCCCCATTACAGCGCAAAGAGCCGACAAAAAGTTCAGCCAAAGCGCGCGCGCCTTCCCATAGCCTGAATGCAGGAGAACCGCAAAGTCCCCTATCTCTTGGGGTATTTCGTGCAGGATGACGGCTATGGTGGTCGCGATTCCAACAGGGATGCTGATGATAAAGCTTACCCCTATGATAAGGCCGTCTATGAAATTATGCACTCCGTCGGACAAAAGAATCAGTCTTCCCGCGGGATGTATCCCCGCCTCGTCTTGGTCTTCACCGTGGTGGTGCCAATGAAGGAATTTTTCCAGGATAAAAAATATAAGTACTCCGACTATTATTAAAATACTTACGAGTCCCCCGCCGAGGGAACTTTCAAACGCTTCCGGGATGAGGTGTATAAAAGCATCGCCTAAAAGCGCGCCGACCGCGAGAGAAATAAAAATGAAAACATATTTCCGTAAAAGCTCTTCTTTCAGGGAAAGAGCAAACACCCCAACCAGGGAAACCAAGCTTACTATTAGCACACTCGCGAAAGCGTATAAGTATGTCGTCATCATATTATCGTATACTAAAAAAACTTATTTGCAAAAGAAAAAAGGAATAAAAACAAAGAGGCCTCATGAAAAGGTTGTCTTCATGAGGCCCGCAACGAACCCCACGGTTCGTTTAGTAGAAAAATTCGATGATTTTTGTTTAAGAACATCACTATTGCCCTCCTTCGTTCCCGCCGTGGTTTTATACACGGCGGGAACGGCACTTCGGTTCGGTCAGTAGTCGACTCAGTCGATCACGAGCCGAACGAGGCGATCCGGGCTGGGACAAATGGACATGCAGTCGCCCACACCCACTTGGCAGCCCCAAATTGCCGACCAACCTGCCTTCACACACGCTGCTCGCTTCGGCGTCACTTTCTTGAAATGCGCGAGCTTGTAGTACTCTGCGGTTCTCATCGTCTTGTGGCGACGTTGCCTACCAGGCAACAAATACCACCACCACGAATCCGCAGGCATTTTCTCATCTGCGAGGATGTCCCCCAGTGGGACGTCCTCAAACCTGACTTCACGCTTCGTAACCAAACGTTCATGCTCTTCCATGGCTCTCCTTCCGGTGGAATCACCGTATGTAAAAAAATCCTCTCGTCACTACTGGGAATAAAGGCCTCTTTTTATCCCTTATTTCCAATAGCGACAAATATTTTAAAAGTACAAAAAATTTGGGGCAGGTCGTCGAAGCAATCTCCGACGACCTGTTCCCCACGCGCTGCCTTTTCAGCGCAGTAATGGCCCTAGTTGAGAAGCTGGACCAGCCATTCGGTGACTGGGGCCCTGAAGACCACCAGCGCAACGATTGCAGCGATTCCCAGGGTAACCATGATGGTCACCCGAACCCACGAGGCGGGATTCGCTTCTTTAGCCGCCGCTTTCGCGATGGCCGCCGGATCGATCCCTGTGGATGCGAACATGGTGTGCTCCTTTCACTTGGCGTTAGAACTTCATTTTCATACTACAACTAAAAAAATATTAGTCAAGGATAGACATTTTTCGGTAATTTTTATATGTGCGGGATGGGAGAATCGGCCATTACATAGCCAGGTGCTTTTTTATTTCGCTTTGCTCAATATAAAAAAGCCTTTCGCTTCTCCCCAAAGGCAAATAAATTTGCCTTCTTTCCCTTACTGTGTGCGGGATGGGAGAATCGAACTCCCAACCTCAGTTTGGAAAACTGACGTTTTACCATTAAACTAATCCCGCGTTTTCAATATTTTTCGTGTCGGGCTGCTGGGAATCGAACCCAGTCTATCTGTTCCCAAAACAGACGTACTACCGGTATACGACAGCCCGTTTGACTTTAAAAGCTTTCCGAGTATATCACAAAATAATATCACTGACTACTTTTACCCTGGCCTTATTCTCTTTCACGCTTAAAAATACGACCAGTAAGTCTACCTGCCATTCTTTTTCATCCGAGGTCTTATTGGACAAAAGGTACGTTTGTATAGTCCGCGCCAGGCGCTTCAGCTTCCATGGATGCATATTGTCTTCCGGTCGGTATTGATCCATTGTTTCATGGGTAACGTTATTTAATGTTTCACGGGAAACACTTTTAACCTCTATAAAGTGAATTTTATTGGCTCTTTCAGCGATTATGTCAATTTCACCCCATTTTTTTGTGTAATTTCTTTCCAATATCGAAAAACCATGTTTCACAAGAAACCTGACTGCCACATTCTCCCCAATTTCCCCTGTTTGTTGAGTTTTAGAAGTAAATACTTTTGGCATAAATTAGGTCCTAGCTTATAGTTTATAGGTTCTAGCAACTAGACCCTAGTCACTAGCACCTAATTTTCGTTTCACGTGAAACAAATGAGTAAAATTTAATGTCTTTTATCAAAATATCTATATTTTACAACGTATTTTCCTAAAAAATGAGTCAAAAAGACAGCCTATATCAATGTCCTTTATACCCATTACTAACATAGTTATCCACAGTTATTCACAAAATCCTTATTTGGCAAAGATTAATCTAAAGGACACTGACCTCTTACTTTAATTCTTGTTCTCTTTTTGTGCACCCGGAGGGATTCGAACCCCCAACGACAGTTCCGAAGACTGTTGTGATATCCATTTCACTACGGGTGCGCTCAGGTAATTATACATTATTTTTGAGATTATCAAAATATCCTTATTTTACTAGCTGAAAAAGTAAAAATTGCAATATACCCAATATAATATATAATTAAGCCATTAAAAAATAACCGCGGTCATGGTTTAGTGGTAGAACACGTCCTTGCCAAGGATGAGACGGGAGTTCGATTCTCCCTGGCCGCACATATTCCCAAGTGGAACAGGATTTTAAAAATTTAATAGAAAAAATCCCAAACGAAGTTTCACATGTAACCAACACTCTTGAGAAAGGCGGGTACGAAGCATACCTGGTAGGGGGGTGTGTTCGGGATCTTTTAATGGACCGGGAACCAAAAGACTGGGATGTTACCACTAATGCGACCCCCGAACAGATAATCAGCCTTTTTGAGAAGACGGTTTACGAGAATACTTTCGGTACTGTAGGGGTTTGCATTCCCATAGAATTTGTTACACGTGAAACATCATCAAAGGACGTTATTTATGACCTGCCTGCCGGCAGGCAGGAACAGCCGGAATACAAGATTATTGAGGTAACTCCATACAGAATAGAGGCAAAATATAGCGATTTTAGACATCCGGATGAAGTAAAATATAGCGATAAACTGGAAGATGACCTAAAAAGACGTGATTTTACTATGAATGCAATAGCTTACGGACCCGCCGACGCTAAAGCTTTGGCGGGCAGGCATAAAGGACAAGCTAATGGACATATTGTAGATTTATATGAGGGAGTAAAGGACATTGAAAGTAAAACTATTAGAACTGTAGGCAATCCGGACGACCGTTTTATGGAAGATGCACTACGCATGTTGCGCGCAGTCCGGTTTGCTTGCCAACTTGATTTTTCTGTGGCATATGAAACTACAGAAAGTATTTTGAAAAACGCGGAACTGATAAAAAAAATTTCGTCGGAAAGGATACACGACGAACTTGTAAAAATACTCACGTCAAAAAATCTTGCCAGCGGAATTTTGATGTTGCAAAAACTTAAATTATTAAAAAATATAATTCCGGAGTTGGAAGAGGGGATAGGCTGCGAGCAGTCCGGGGAGCATTTTTACGACGTTTGGAACCACGCGCTTTTGGCCGGCCAGCATGCGGCCAATAAGAACTGGCCTTTAGAAATAAGGCTCGCAGCGCTTTTTCACGATATAGGCAAGCCGAGAACTAGAGGCACACGGGCAGAAGATTTATCAGGTCCTCGGTTCTCTGGGTCCCTATCCCAGCCAGACCATGAAAAATCCTCTGTCCGTGTGCCTAAGAAAAAATATACTTTCTACGGGCATGAAGTCGTGGGCGCCAGAATGGCAAAAAAAATAATGGAGCGCCTGAAATTTCCCAGGAAAGAAACAGAGCTGGTGGAAAAACTTATCCGCAATCACATGTTTTTCTCGGACACCGGACTGATTACTCTTTCCGCGGTGCGGAGAATTATAAAAAAAGTCGGAGTGGAAAATATTTGGCTTTTGATGGACCTTCGGGAATGCGATCGGGTGGGCATGAAGAAAAAAGAAGCGCCGTACCGCCTGAGAAAATATTTCGCGATGGTAGAGGAAGCTCTCCGCGACCCCATATCGGTCAACCAGCTTAAAATTGACGGCGAGTTTATGATGAAAGAGCTCGGCATAAAACCTGGACCCCGGATGGGCTGGATGTTGCACGCGCTCCTAGAAGAAGTGCTCGATGCGCCGGAGAAAAATACCATAGAACATCTGTCCGAGCTTGTAAGATCATTAAATATGTTGGGGGATGCGGAGTTGAAAACTCTCGGTGAGCGCGGTAAAGAAAAAAAAGAAGAGCTGGAAGAAAAAGAAGTGGAAAAATTACATTCCAAGCACGGAGTTAAGAAGTAGAAACTGTCTTATGTGATTTTTTTTCGTCGCCACAACACCAAGGACACCAATGCTCCATCAAGAATAATTGCGAAAGCCGGATATAGCCAGGTTGTTAATGTTAGCGACTCTAGGGCCACGATGGCAAGAGGGTAGTAAAGAATGCCTACGAAAAAAGCCAGTGCGTTTTCCTCAAACGGCGCGCGATATGCCTTTCGGAATATAGGGACAGAGCCCACGCCATCCGACAGGCAGACCAATATAACTGCGTAAAGAGGATTGGAAGTAAGCCACCACAAATACGCTCCGACCAACGCACCCGCGAGCGCTAACCAGTCATAAATATCATATTCCACATGTCGTTGGTAAAATCCGACTCCGGAGATTGTCAGGCACGCCAAGGCGTTTATCCCGAGAACCCACGCGCCAGCTTCGCCTCCTGCCACAAGCACCGCTGCGAACGCCACTATATTTAAGACTCCCCATACAAGCCAAGTGAACGCGTGCGGTTTTGTTTTCCCTTTGGCAATCCCAATGAAATACAAAAGGTAGCTCAATATTGCTATAGACGAAGCCAGGTATCCTAAAAAGATTTTATATTCCATTTCTGAAATTTTAACACAAAAATAGTTCCCCCTATCCCGGGATAGGGGAAAAGCTAAGACACTTCCTGCTGATAGCAGGTTTCGCAGTAAACTTTCTCCGGCCGGTCGGGGGAGTAAGCTGTTTCAAAGTTGTTTTCGCATTTTTTGTCTCCGTGTGGGTGGTTTTTAAGTTCGCACATGCAGGAACGAGGCCACAGTTTTCTCGGGTTTCGTTTTTTCATCCGGTCCTGGTGTCTGCACTCGAAGTCTTTGCGCGGTAATGGCAAATTCATCCTCTTGTAAAAATCAAGTTCTCCTTTTGTGATACGGAAGTTCTTTTTGCAGTCTTTACAGACCAAAATTTGGTCTAAAATTTCTTCCGTGACCTCTCCCGGGGTTTGTGGCATATCCGGCTCTTTTATTGTTTCTTTACCGTAAGTGCCCGAAGTCTCTTCTTGCCAGTTAAAGCCCTTTTTCTTCGCTTCCTGTTCGGAGAGTGGATAATATTCCTGCGCCAAGGTGTCGTTGTAGCCGAAGGGGGATAATGATGGGGGGAAGAAATCGCCATATACCCCTTCCTTTTTCATTTGCCCGATTATCTCCTCCTTGAGTTTCTGATATTCTTCTTTCGGATATTCCTTGTTCAAGATGTGATAGTTTTTTTTGTTGAGCCCGACACACCCAAAACAGTTTACGCAGTTGTAACAGCTGTCGGAATAATGCACCTCATTGCCGTACATTACGTAAACTCCGCTTACGCAGTTTGTGCTTTGCAGGGTGCCCATGACGTTATACAGGCGCTCTGGCCGGAAATAAAGGTTATTGCAGTCCTGGCAGTCCAGAGCATCTTCTGCGTCCGCCACGTACGAAGAATTTTTTGTATTGGATGCGTCGAATATGCTTACTCCCTCGTGGCAGTTGTACATATAATCCCCGGTGGCCTTATTGCATTTTGTGGCAAGGGCGTATTTTACAAGCGCCTTAGAGCGGAGTTCGTTGTATTTTTCTTTTGCTTTCTCTACGGAATCATATGAAGAAAAAATTTCATTCTTTTTCTTTTCGTATTCTTCTTTGGTGTGCTGTACGTTCTCTATGCAGTAGTTTAGGTTGCGTCCGTTTACGCAGAATATGCAATTTTGGCAGTTACGCATATCAAAAGAAAACAACACGTCCACGCATTCCTGGAGCCTTTCCCCATATATGCATTTAAAAGACCTTCGGGTGTCCACGCATTCATAACACAACTCTGAGTCATAAAGAAAAGCGCAATCCATTGAATTTTTGCAGCGCTGGATTAAGCGGCCGTACAGGCAGTCCTCATTGTTTTCCGCGGCAAAAATCAAATAACAGTTCTTGCACTCCCCGGTGTTGTTTGTGTAGTCGCTGTTAACACAGTCGATGACCAAAAGACCGATGCGCGGAACCTTATTTTTCAATTCGGCGTACTGTTCCAAAAATGGCCTAGACTCGTCCCACGCTGTCGCATATATGGTAGGGTCCCATTTGTCGCCCCACCAGCATTTTTGGCAATATACAGGGAAAGCTGTGCCTGAGGGATAAAGCGAAACGCCGTCTTTCCTGCACAGGTCACAGGCTCGTTTATATAGAGTTCGTTCGTTGCGAAAGGCGAGACGCCTCGCCATCCGGCAATCCGGGCAGTGGTTCGGCGGGGGGACGTTTATCTGTTCATAGAAAATCAGGTCTTCTTTTCTTACCTCGAAACTTTTCTCACAAGTTTTACAAGTTTTATTCATTTTGTTTACTTTAGTTAAAAAAAGTAATTCACCCGGCAATGTAGCTAGTAAACTTCTTTATTATAGCAACTTTCACAGTAAATTTTATCCGGCCTGCCTGGAGCGTAGCTTGTCTCGAATTCATTTGGACAACTGCTTTCGTGGTCGTGGTTCGGAAGCGTACACATGCAAGAGCGGTGGAAAAATTCCGGCCGGCTGCGCATTTGTGAGAGTTCGAAATAGCGGGTGTTTGGACATTTGCGGGGCAGAGGGACATTGAGCCTTCTGTAAATCAAAAGTTCATCCTCGGTAATACGAAAAGCCTTAGTGCATTTGTGATTTTGCGCGGATGTTTTATTTTCATCCCACGCCTGACAGAGAATTATTTCTTTTAAAACGCCGTCTTCTGTTTGAGCGACAGTTGGCTGCAAATCTTTCCAGCTTATAGTAGGTTCGTAATTTTTTTCCCCTACGCTGTCCCAGCCGTAGCCGAGGGCCAGAGCTTTTTCTTCGCTAAGCGGCACCCATTCTTGAGCGATGCTTTCATTATAAGCATGAGGAGACAGGTCGCTCGGGAAAAATTCTCCATATTTATAAACTTTATTTTTCTTGTCCACGAATGGCATTTCGTTCATATGGATAATGATTTTTTCTTTAAGAATTTCGAACTCCTCTTTTGTATACTGTTTATTTAGGATACAAAAATCCTTTTTACGCAAACCCGTGCAGCCAAAAATATTGTTGGTGTGTTCACAGTCGAGAGCATATACCGCGTTTACGTTGTTTTCCGCGTTGGTTCCGAAGAAACACCGAGAAGAAAAATCCACACTATTGCATTCATAAATAAGTTCGCCTGAATGCACGCCGAAGATATCCATGGAGTCTTTTTGTCCTACCCCGCCGCGCACAGCAAACTTTTCATTTTCGCCGTCATGGATATAAAAAGAGTCGCGCACATTTTTACAGCCATATAACAGATCTCCGGAAACATTATGATTCCGCTCCCCGGTCATAAATTTATGAAGAGCCTGTTTTGTCACCGCGTCCTTAAACAAAGCCATATTTTTCACCAGGCTCTCGTTTGAGCCAAGCAGTTCTTCCTTGCGACGCGCAAACTCTTCTTTGGAAACCGGCTCGTTGAAAATATAGTAGTTTTTATTGCGCAGGTTCCAGCTAAATAGGCAATTCTGGCAGTTCCTACAATCGTAAAGAAAAGCAGAATCGATACAGTTAGAGCAATTTATGCTGTGGATTACCTTAGAACATTGCATCAAGTCAGCGGAGGACAAACATAACTCGGACTTCTTTACATAAATACAATCCCAGCACTCCCTGCTTTCTAGGAGCGTCTGGCTGTACCCGGAATTCTCATTAAACCAACTACCGAACAGAAGATAGCATCCCTTATTATGGGTTGCATAATTGCAGTACGCGCAGCGTTCGTTTTTAGTTTCATACGAAGCTGCATGCGGAACTTTATTTTGGAGCTCGGCAAATTGCTGGAAAAAAGGTTTATTAAAGTCATAGTCTTGTCCGTAGTTAAGCGGGCTCCATTCATCGCTCCACCAGCAGTCGTGGCAAAAGACGGGGAAGGGAGCATCAGCTTTGTACATTGAAATGACGTCCTTTTTGCATAAATCACACTTTCTTTTATACAGTGAGCGCTCGTTGCGCCAGATCAGCTTACGCGCCAGGCGGCACTGCGGGCAGAAAGTCGGTGGCGGTACGCTAATCCGCTCGTAAAAGCGAAGATCTTCAGAATCTATTTCGAAATTATTTTTGCAATTTTGACAAATCTTTTGCATAAATTTATGTTAATAAACTTCTTGCTGGTAGCAAGTTTCACAATACACTATTTCTTTGCGCTCTGGGGAATAAGGGGTTTCGAATTTATTTTGGCAAGTAGAGTCTTTGTGGTTGTGTTCTCGCGTATTTCTGTAAATTTTATTTGAAGAAGTAAAACCAGCGCATTGGCATTCTCTAGGCCATAATTTTACCGGATTTCTTTTCGCAATTCTTTCACAATATCTACAATTATAACAAAGTCGAGGTATTGGAATGGACATCTTTTTATAAAAATAAAACTCTGTTTTGGTTATTTTATAGGCTTTTGTACATTGATGAGCGCAGCTACCATTGTGGCTGCAGCTGATTATTTTTTCAGTTATTGTTTCGTCTGTTCCATGTAGTGAATCCGGTAAATCGTCCGCATTTGTGTCGCTCGTATATTCTTTGGATATTTTTTCTCTCCACAAATACCCTTTTGCTTCAGCTTCTCTCTTTGTAAGCGGGAAAAGTTCTTGAGCTACTGTCTCGTTGTATCCAAAAGGGGAAAGGTCTGCAGGAAAAAAGTCTCCATATTCGTAAATTCTTCCTAACTTATCTTTATAAGGTATTTCATCCATTTGTTTTATTAACTTTAGAACAAGCTTCACGTATTCTTCTTTTCCGTATTGTTTATTAAAAATACAATAGCTTTTATTTCGGAGCCCAATACAGCCAAAAAGATTTGAACAGTTGTGGCAATTGTAAGAATAAGAAATATCATGTGATTCCAGAATAAATCTGGAAAAAAGAACCTTGTTCCCCGGGTATAAAGTGGAGACTTGGTAAGAATCCTGCGAATTTTTGCCAAAATGGTCGCAGTCATAACAATTACTGACTTCCGAATAGGAAAGCCAGATGTTGGCGCAGTCTTTTACCCCACTGGAAACGTCAAAACAATTCTTACAATTTTTTACTCCGTCAAGGTTGTCCCCAGTTGAATTTATCGATTTAATTGTACGAGCGAATTTATGAGGATATTTTAAAATAAATTCTTCAAATTGTTTTTTAAATTTTTGAATTTGTGAAAAAGATGTCAAGTCAACGCTCCTTATCTTTTCTTCGTAAGATTTTTTATCTAATTGTTCGTTAAAAAAACAATAGGAAGCATTACGCAAATTTACACAGCCAAAACAATTGTTGCAATTTCTGCAATTAAAAAGAAAAGAGGAATCCAAACATGAGTCACATTGGCGGCTATACATAAGTCGGGAACAGGAAATGCAGTCCGAACTTTCATAACTCAAATCACTTTTTAAAACCCAATGAAGATCAATGCTGTCCCGAGTATTAAAGGTAAAACTTGAATACATTATATTTTCGTTAAAATCTCCGCCTACCACCAAATAACAATTTTTATTACCTTCAGTAATACTACAATAATCGCTATTAACTGGATTAATATTAAGCAGTGCCATATCCGACACCTTTCTCCAAAGTGTTTTTAACTGTTCAAAAAACGGAATATTAAAATCCATTGCTTTTCCATACGAAAGACCATCCCAGGAATCTCCCCACCAAGTCTTGTGGTCATAAACTACTTGATCAGAATCCTGAGAAAATAACGAAAAGATTTCTCCTTGTGAATCTTGGGCGTCAGATTTTCTCTTATAAAGAGTTCTTTCGTTGCGGAAAATCATTCTTTGCTGCAGTCTGCAATCGGGGCATAATTTTGGCAGTGGAACTTTTATTTTGTCATAAAAAATCAATTCCTCTTTTCCTATTTCAAAATCTTTTTTGCAATTTTGACAAATCTTTTGCATATAACTATTTTATTATATTATACCCATAAAAACACGTTCTAAAATATCGCTTTTTGCTATAGCAGGACCGGTGTCAGACGCCACTATTTTTCCGTGAGCAAGAACATATGCGCGATGTGTAATCGGCAACAAGGAATGAAGATTGTGCTCCACAACGATAATAGCTGTTTTTTGGTTTTCATTTATAGTTTTGATTATTTGAAATATTTCTTTTACAACCTTGGGAGAAAGACCGAGCGTTGGTTCATCAAGAAGCAGAAGCTTGGGCTTCGTCATCAACCCCCGGGCAATAGACAAAAGCTGCTGCTGTCCGCCTGACAAAGAGCCTGCGTACTTTTTACGTTTTTCACTAAGTACAGGGAAAAGATGAAAAAGATCGCGCACCCTCTTGGAACATTCAACCTTATCATTTAAAGAAAATCCGCCTATCTCCAGATTTTCTTCCACCGTTAAATTATTAAATACGCGTCTGCCTTGCGGGACATATGCCACTCCCATTTTAACCAGCATGTCGGGTGCTGGGTGAATTTTCTGCTCTTCGTAAAAAACATTTCCGGTGTGTCGTATTAATCCAAATATAGCTTTGAGGATAGTGGATTTACCCGCTCCGTTCGGGCCCATGAGAGCCACAATCTCTCCTACGCTTATCACAAGCGAAATATCATGGACAATATTGGCGTTCCCATATCCGGCTGAAATATTTTTTAACTCCAAGAGTTTTTCTTTTTTCATGATTATTATT
>Ga0209542_10017360_pt1 | contig 11801 bp, 16 predicted proteins | sample RifCSPhighO2_01_FD_184028 | JGI IMG/M metagenome (GOLD analysis project Ga0209542, IMG submission 184028) | Soil microbial communities from Rifle, Colorado - Rifle CSP2_plank highO2_0.1 (SPAdes) (version 2) | ecosystem: Environmental > Terrestrial > Deep subsurface > Rock core/Sediment ...
CGATGCCGATGCCGATGCCGATGCCGATGCCGATGCCGATGCCGATGCCGATGCCGATGCCGATGCCGATGCCGATGCCGATGCCGAAGCATATGCCGACGCAGAAGCTGATGATGAATCAAATCATTGTAAAACAGATTGTAAAACAGATTGTAAAACAGATTGTAAAACAGATCATTGCACTACTACTGACGCTCGCCCATATGCAGAATCTAACGCAGAACCAACATGTGGCGGCGGTCGTGTGGCATCAACATTTCAATTGCCAACTACAAAACGCCACAAAGACATTAATGTAGAGTGTAGAAAAATTGCAGAAGAAACATTCAAATACATTACAAAAAAAACGAAAAAAACAGATAGGTCTATTGTTTTCATTGAGGGAACGTATACTTTTGTTTCTGATGCAACAGACGCTATGCGTATAATTATATTGAGAGATGAACCATCTCGATATGTACAAGAATCAGCGGAAGAAATTACACCATGTACAAATTTAACAATAACATGGTATGAAAATAAAACAAATGGTAAATTTTCTGGGTCATGTGTTGGAGTTCCGGGAGCATTTTGTGGCAGTTTACAAACTGGAAAAACATCTCCAAGATGTTGTGCTGTTGAATTACTTGGAAATATTACAGTTATAGTAACAAAAACATCGTAGAATAAATTATAGAATAAATCATAGAATAAATTATTTTATACAATAAATATTTTCATTATTATTTTAACAATGGAAGAAATGCCTGGATTTATGGTTATTACCATTAATAACAAAAGTTACTTTTTTTACAATCGTTTTGACTCTGATTATTTATTTCACAATACAATTAAATTTCTTAAATTTTTACTTAACAAATATACAAATGATGCAATATTAAAAATGGTTTCAGAAATTGAATTTATTCATGCTGATTTGGTTAATTTTCGCGGATATGATGGAGAAGAATGTGGTTCAGATTTTAACGAGTTTGGATATGTGGTAGATGATGAAGATCGTGCGTGGAATAATCGCCATCTTTCTTTATTCAAAATTTTTAGAGATAAAAAAGCATATTGGGATCGTTGTTTTGATGGAATTGCATGTCAAAATATTATTTTAGATTTTGATAATGAAATTGTTTATTATTCAGAATCGAAACCAACAAAAATATTGTTTGGTGACATAAAAAAGATCATTGAGTGAGTAAAAATATTTTATAAATATTTATTATATTTATTCACACAACAGTTAACAATGGGCACACGTGGACATATGATCATCGTAATAAATAACAAAAGTTATATTTTATACAATCATTGGGATTCTGGAAGCATATTTAAATATGCGATGAAATTTCTTAAATTTTTACTTAACAAATACACAGCTGATGAAATTTTTACAATGGTTTCAGAAATTGAATTTATTGATGCTGCTTCGGTTAAATTTCGTGGATATGATGAAGAAGAGTGCGGCTCAGATGCTAATACATTTGGATATGTGGTAGATGATAAAGTTCGCAAGTGGAATCATCATCATCTTTCTTTATTTAAAATTTTTAGAGATAAAAAAGCATACTATGATATGCTTTTTGACGGTGTCGCATATCCAAACACTGACCTTATGATAGAATATGCCTTCAGTATAAATTTTGATAATAAAACGGTTATTTATTCAGAAATGGAGCCAGTTGTTTTAACGTTTGAAAGTATAAAACTATAATTTTCGTTTTTTGTAAAAAGTCAATATATTGTTTAGTATAAATACATAAATAATTATATTGGAGATGTTGAATAATCTTTTAAACTTACAGTGCCATCCTCTTTATATTCTATATATCCAGGAACATGTCCTTTGCGCCAATCTCCATGCAAAAACCATTCTTCAGATGATATATTTCCATTTTCAAAAAAATTAATTGACGCTGGAGCATTTTCTCTGTGTATGTTTCCGTTGTAGAACCAGATGTAATTATGAAATATTCCATTTTTATCAAATTTTAATACTGGCGAACATAGATTAATACTTCTATAACCATTATCAACTCCATGTTGTATACGGGCTGGTCCGTTTATACGATGTTCACGTCCACAGTTAAACCAACTTACCTCATATGTCATATCATCAACATATATTTTGGCTGGACCATCTATTCTATGAAGTTCGTCATTATACCAATATGATATTGTTAATATAAAGTCTCCAAATATTGTACATTTTAACGATTTTATTGAGCGTTTTTTTATTAAAAAATTTGTTCCATAAACTATCGGAATACTTTTAATTGTTGTTTTAATTGATTTTATAAATATAAACATATGTTATAATAATTGTGATATATAATGATAATATATATAAACCTTAATAAATACAGCTTATTATATATATCTTTTTAAATAAAAGACATGTCAAGAATTAAAGGCCCTCCTGGACCACCGGGAGCACCAGGTGTTCAAGGACAGCGAGGGGAACGAGGTGTTCCTGGACCGCGTGGTGAAAAGGGCGACACTGGAAATAAGGGTGATTTTGGTCCCCGTGGAGCTACTGGAGCTACTGGAGCAACTGGTCCAAAAGGAGATGTTGGATTGACCGGACCAGCCGGTCCAGCAGGTCCAATGGGTCCGAAGGGAGACACTGGATATGCTGGTCCAGCAGGTCCAAAGGGAGATACTGGAGACGTTGGTCCAAAAGGAGATGTTGGAGATGCTGGTGGACCAAAGGGAGATACTGGAGATGTTGGACCAAAGGGAGATATTGGAGATGTTGGACCAAAGGGAGATACTGGAGATGTTGGACCAAAGGGAGATATTGGAGATGTTGGACCAAAGGGAGATATTGGAGATGTTGGACCAAAGGGAGATACTGGAGATGTTGGACCAAAGGGAGATACTGGATTAACTGGTCCAAAGGGAGATACTGGATTAACTGGTCCAAAAGGAGACACTGGAGATGTTGGACCAAAGGGAGATACTGGAGATATTGGTCCAAAAGGAGACACTGGAGATATTGGTCCAGCGGGTCCAAAAGGAGACACTGGAGATGCTGGTCCAGCGGGTCCAAAGGGAGATATTGGAGATGTTGGACCAAGGGGAGATACCGGAGATGTTGGTCCAGCTGGTCCAAAAGGAGACACTGGAGATATTGGACCAAAGGGAGATACTGGATTAACTGGAGATGTCGGTCCAGCGGGTCCAAAAGGAGATACTGGATTAACTGGAGATGCTGGACCAGCGGGTCCAAAAGGAGATACTGGATTAACTGGAGATGTCGGTCCAGCGGGTCCAAAGGGAGATACTGGATTAACTGGACCAAAAGGAGATACTGGATTAACTGGTCCAGCTGGTCCAAAGGGAGATACTGGATTAACTGGTCCAGCTGGTCCAAAGGGAGATACTGGATTAACTGGACCAAAAGGAGATACTGGATTAACTGGTCCAGCTGGTCCAAAGGGAGATACTGGGTTAACTGGTCCAAAAGGAGATACTGGAACAACAACATCACAAATTGATGTTGCTGTTTCAAACATTACATATATATATAACAATATTACTAATTTAGGATATGACATTGCATCTGGAAGTAATTTGTATCGTAATTGGTTTGATTGGACTAATGAAGACGCAACCGCGTTAGAAACAAATTTAAACGCAACAACTCCAGATCAAGCGACATGTTTGACAAAATTAAACAAAATGAATTCGTCGTTTAATACCATTACAAACACGAACAATTCTATTATATCCAACGTCAATCGAATGAATAATTTTATAACTTGTTGGACTCGAACTTTTGAATTTTTAGATAATATTAAATTGTTTGGATATGGTTTTATAGATTTTACTGTTGCAGACACTCTTAATTTAGAACAGTATTCTCAAATACGCACAAAATTTCTTACATATCGTGGAGATGTATATTCATACACAGACCAGGTACCAACAAACATTGCATATTCTATAATATCTTCTAGAGTAACTGCATTAAGAGATTTATACACTACAAAATTTGGTTAATCGGAGGTAAAAAAAATACTCCCATATACAGATAATCCACAATTTTACCATCTTCATTAAATATTAAAAGTGCAGACCCACCAACACGATTCAGTCTTCCATATTTATACCATTTTTTTTCATTAATATGTCCATTTTTGAAATACTTTATGACTGCTGGTTCTTCACTATGGTGTAACAATCCATTTACATACCACATTTCTTCATTGACGTTTCCATTTTCATAATATGATATGAATGCTGGACCTGTAGTGCGGTGCAACTTTCCATTTTTAAACCACGATTCTTTTGTCATTTTTACGTTTTCAAAGTACATAATATGTGATGGTTTGTTGGTACGATGTTTTTGTTTATTTTCATATGACATTTCCATTATTATGTTTCCATTTTCATGACGTATCATATTAAATTCATAATTAGATGTATCATGGTCAATAAAATCTGGAACACTACTTATGTTACGGTTACATTTATTTGTTATTTTACATGACAACATATGTGTAAACATGAATAAACTCTGACAACTTTAATTTGTGTAAACCACATTCATTTGGATCATAAGATCAATGATAAAACATAGAATTATAGAACATATAGAAACGTATTTTTATAATGTGTTTTTACTGTATTGTATAACTAATTAGAGATCTATAATGATATATCGGTTAACAATAGAATATTAACAATAATAACGTTTAATTTAATAAAATACTTTTTTAAATAAAATAAAAAAACAAGGTATTGAATAAAAATCTATGACAACTATTCACACATGTGCGTTTGGCACACGGGATTCTGTTAAAGCTGCTGCAAATGCATCTACGTTTCAAAAAAACGGATCTGATATTAAAGTATGGACGTCGCTTACCCAATTAGATTCTTTAGATTGGGGAGACGACCCAACATATGTAATATTTACTGCGCTTATGGCGCGTTTAAAAACTCCATTTCTTGAATCTTTATTGGGTAGACTTGCTGCTGTATATTTGTTTGGTGGACTGTATGTTGATGATGATATGCGCTGCATCTCTCAAAATATTCCATTTTCGCTGCCATCAAATCTTATATTGGTTAGAAAAGGAGATGAATATCCAATTAATGTCCACTGGGGGGTATTTTATTCTGGCGGAGTAAAATGCGAGCATCTCAAAAATATAATGAGTTATATGCTTTCGGCTGCTGGCGACGATATAATTATTAAAAATGATTGTAATGCCGCACGACGGGTATATTCATCATTACAAAAAGAGTTTAATTCATCTTCTGGAATAATTTTACTTCCAAAATATGTGGTGGTACATGACCATGAGGAATTGTCTCCACATACTATGATTTTAGCCGGGTTTCGAGGATATCCAACAGATAATTTATTATCTCATATATTTCGCGAAGTATCTAATACAGTTATGTCTTCAAAGGTTGTTGTACATCTTTGTAATTTTTGTGTTGCTGTTTTTATCGGTATTCTTGTGACAATATGTGTAACGACAATTGTAAAACCAAAAAGGATGAAGGTTAAAAATATTTAAATACAACCCACACTATAATTTGTTAATAACAGAAAAAAAGGTGATCCGATCCGATGTGGTGCAGTTGGAACGCATATAGACCTTTCACGTCTAGGACCCGGGTTCAAACCCCGGCATCGGAATTTTTTTTTATATATTTTTTTGTAAAATGAATGATCACAAGATTAACAGACTTTTAATTATTCTACAATATGTATGTTTTTTTTTGACACGCTGTGTATTATTCGCAATGTGTTGATGTTATGAGTGTGTTGTTGTGATTGAATCAAGATTTGTATAACAATAATTTAAAATATACTATATAATGAAATAGCGATCGCGATAAAACGCTCCATATTTATACATCGCCTCCTTGTCTTCTATTTGTCCATTTATGAAAGTCCTCTTGCGATGAATCGTACCATACTTACACCATGTTTCTGATGATATTTCTCCATTTTTAAAGTATGAAATAGCGGCAGGAGCCGCACTGCGATGATATTTTCCATTTATATACCATGCTTCATATCGTACTTGTCCATTAATAAAATATGAAATATCAGCAGGAGCATCATCAGAACGATAATGTTTTCCATTTTTATACCATGTAACATGTTGTATTTGTCCACTTTCAAAATATGAAATGCAGGCAGGGCCATCAATACGATGTTGTTTTTTATTTTTAATCCATATCTCATATTCTATATGTCCATTTTCACAGTATAATATTTCTTTTTGTGTTTTCCTATTTCGATTTATAGATATGTTGGTACCAGTAAGTCTAATGTTTAGTTGTTTGTGTGACGATAAACATATGAACATGTTATATGGGTGCGAGGTCACTGTGAACAATGTTTGTGTTATAGGATCATTTTTATAGGATCATTCTAATTTCACATACACCTAAAAATATTTATTTAAAATGTAATCATATACATGATGTGTATATGATGGTATTTTTTTTACACAACTGCAGTGCCATCTTCATTAAATGAAACACTTGTAGGTCCATCGTCTGAGCGATGTACCTTTCCAAATTCGTGCCATGATTGGTATATAATGTTTCCGTTTTCATAGTATGCTACAAAAGCCGGTCCGCAAATACGATGCATTAATCCATGTTCATACCATGTTTCCTCATGAACATTTCCATTTTCATAATACACGATGTCTGCAGGTTTGTCCCCCGCGCGATGTTGTTTTTCATTTTTCTTGGTCCACGTTTCTCTTTTTATTTTTCCATTTTTATGATATTCAACAATATAGGAACTGTCACAATCAATTGCTACAAGTTTCAGCCCTATGTTTCCGTTTTCATAGTATTCAGCATATATAAGCCCCTCTGTTGGTTCGTTTTTCCCGTCAAAAGACCACGATTCGCACATAATATTTCCGTTCTCATAGTATGATACTGATGATGGTCCATCGCTTCTTTTTATTATCCCGTCAACAAACCATTCCTCTCTTATAATTTGTCCTTTGTTGTTACGAGTAAAGACAACATTTTTAATAAGTGTTTGTAATTGTTCCAATGTATTTTTTTCTTCTTCAGAAAGATCTTTTGATTCTGAAGTAAGAACTTCTATTTGTTTGATGATGTTTGTTGCATATGTTGTCATGATGGGTTATTGTAAAAAATAAATATTTATATTTTAATATACTACAAGATCATATGTTTCTACATACATCTGCATAATGATTTGCAGGTAGAATGTTCTTCTCCATTTTCATACCATAATTCATAGTTTATCTGTCCATTTTCAGAATAATATATAATAGCAGGAGCGTCAATACGATGAAGTTTTCCATCTTTATACCACGCTTCGCGTAATGTTGTTCCATTTTTAAAATATGATATATCAGCTGGAGCGTCGATATTATGATATTTTCCATTTTTATACCATCCCTCAATATGTATTTGTCCATTATCAAAGTATGTTATATATGCAGGAGCACCGTTAGGGCGGTTATATTTACCGTGTACTTTATATCCCACATAATGAATTTTTCCACTTTCATAATATGATACGAATGAGGGTCCATCGATGCGATGTGATGTATCCTCTTCATACCACCACCCGGATGTTATTTCTTCGTCTGTCGTTTCATATGGATTATTTATATATTCATCGCTATGTCGTAATTTTTCGTCCATATACCAATGTTTGTCGCTAACATATCCACGTCGCTGTTGATATATTTGTGTTTTTCGTGTTCTCTTGTGTGGGTTTACACAAGTTTCAAAACAACGAATGCTTGTTATTGTCTTTGACACTATATGTGTAAACATATATATGTGTTTTGTGATGTTATGAGATAAATTATTACTAAGATCATAACATCAACACATATTTAATGCATGTTTGTTAAATTATGTTATGTATTTAGAATCATCGAAATACTTCAGTACGATGTAAAATGTTATTTTCATACCAACATTTTCTATGTATATTTCCATTTTCATAATATATGACAAAGCCTGGCCCGTTTTGTCGTATCTCGCCGTATTGATACCACCACTCATAATGGACATTTCCATTGTGGTAGTATGTAATGCTTGAAGGTTCGTTACTACGATGTTCTTTTCCGTTATTATACCACACTTCTCTCTCTATTTGTCGTCCATTTTTAATATATACAATATATGCTGGTCCATCTATTCTGTGCTTTGTTTTGTCTTTAAACCACGTCTTTTCAATTATTTTTTCGCCAATATAGTACAATACTGTTGTTTGTGTGTTAATATTGCGTGACTTTTTACTTTTCTGTTTTTCTTTTATTGTTGTTCCATCTTCTTCATAATATGTTAACAATTTTGGTTTTACTGTGTGATATTCTGTACTATATTTATTACACCATGTTAAACTAATAAACATGTATACAGTAATTATGATATAATATTAATTTAAAAATTACTGAAACCCAATACGCTAAAATTTTAATTATGTTATAATAGTGAAAGCATTAATGACGTTTTCCATCTTTAAACCATGATTTATCTAGTATTTCCCCATTTTCATAGTATAAAATAACAGCAGGAGCACCGCCAGGACGATGTAGCTCTCCATTTTTATACCACGATTTATCTCGTATTCGCCCATTTTCATAATATAAAATAATAGCAGGAGCACCGCCAATACGATGATATTTTCCATTTTTATACCATGCCTTATATTGTATCTGTCCATTTGTAAAGTATGATACAACAGCAGGAGCACCACCAACACTATGATATTTTCCATTTTTAAACCACGCTTCGCGCAATATTGTTCCATTTTCAAAGTATGATACAAAAGCAGGATCACCGCCAGAATGATGATATTTTCCATTTTTATACCACTCTTTGTATTGTATTTGTCCATTTTTAAAGTATGATATAGCGGCAGGAGCATCGCCAGGGCGGTGAAATTTTCCATTTTTAAACCATTCTTCTTTTTGTATTTGTCCATTATAAACAAAGTATGATATTACTTTTTGTGTCTGTTTGTAAAGACGTAGAGTTATTGATGTATTAGTACGTCGAATATTTGATTGTCTATGGGGTGATAATTGTATGAACATATATAGTGTGATTAATTATATTTAATATAATTAAGTTTTCTTCCATTTTTATACCATGATTTTGATTCTATTTGCCCATTATACTTATATCTTATATCGGCAGGATCATCACCAGGGCGATGCAAATGTCCATTTTTGTACCACACCTCATACCGAATTTGTCTGTTTTCAAAGTACGATATAGTAGAAGGAGCACCATTCATTCGATGCTGTGTTCCGTCTTTATAATGCGCCTCATGATTTATTTGTCCATCTTCGTAATAAAAAATAGCTGCTGGATTACCAATACGGTGCAACGTTCCATTTTTAAACCATTGTTCAAGATATATTTGTCCATTTTCATAATATGAAATATGTTTTTGTGATTTGCTGTGTTTGTTTATTGATGTATCGTTGCGTAGAATAGCTGTTTGTTTGTGTGATGATAAATATATGAACATGTGTGATTAAAATGTAATAAATATATTTCTGGATCATGGAATAGATGATATATAGAGTGAATTTTCAACACTGAACTCTCTGACTACTTCTTTGTTCGTTTGTTATTTTTTAAACGGACTAAACACTAGAGGGGTCGGCAATCCATTTTTAAGATATGCGATAACAGCAGGTGCACCGATACGATGATAAAATCCATTTTTAACCCACATTTTTAATTCAAGTTGTCCGTTTTCAAAGTATGATAATATTTTTTGTGTTTTCCAATGTCGATTTATGTATATGTTGTTATTGTGTTTAATGCTTGGTTGTTTGTGTGATGATAGGTGTATGAACATATAGATGATGTGATTTTTGTATGTTAATAATTTGGATCATTTTTAGAATATGTTATCTGTTAATTAATTTGATAATCAACAAGATAATATTTTCCATTTTTATACCACCTCTCTTTGAATGTCCCATTTTCAAAGTATTTAACAATAACAATAACAGGACCACCTTCAAGTCGATGCAGTTCTCCAATTTGTTCATACCATTTTTCCTCTTTTATTTGTCCATTTTTATAGTAACAGATAACAGCAGGAGCACCGTTAGAGCGATAACATTTTCCATCTTTAAACCACTTTTCAATACATAATTGTCCACTTTCAAAGTATGTATTAATAGCCGGACCGTCTATACGATGCAATTTTCCATTTTTAACCCACTCATTATATTGTATTTTATAATAATTTCCATAGAATGATATTTCTTTTCGTGTGTTTTTATATATAAATCGATGTACGGATTTGTTAACACGTCGAATGTTTAGTTGTTTGCGTGATGATAGATATATGAACATGTATATAATGTGATATAATTTTGTGTACAAATAGATCATTCATGAAACAGCTGATCTATGAATTATATATCTGACCAATTAAATCTCGTTTTTGGTGCACCGTTTACCTCTATATGTATAACCACTTTCTTCGTTGATGATTTTGTTTTTAAAGTATTGTAAAAATTATTATATTAATGTGCGGTAATTATATCTACCATTTTCATACCATACTACGCTGTGTATTGTTCCATCTTCAAAATACATTATAACTGCAGGAACACCGCCAGGGCGATGAAGTTTTCCATCTTTATACCATGCCTCATATTGTATTTGTCCATTTTCATAGTATGATATATCGGCTGGAGCACTGCCAATACGATTATACGTGTCATTCTCAATCCATGTTTCGTTTTCTATTTGTCCAGTTTCGTTGTATTTAAGAAGTGCCGGTCCGTCTATACGATGATGATAACATCCATCTTTGTACCACGCCTTATATCGTATTTGTCCATTTGTATAGTATGACAGTACTCTTTGTGTTTTTCTATGTAGAGCTATAAACATGTGAGTATATCGAATTGTTGTTTGTTTATGTGATGATAATTGTATAAACATTGATCAATTTTGTGTTATTATAATTATTTGGATCATTTGTTTGTGAAGCATGTATATGATCTATAAAATTATAGATTCACAATGATATATATAATATTTATATTTTAATATACTACAAGATCAAATGTTTCTACACACACCTGCATAATGATTTGCAAAAAAATTGTTTTTCTCCATTTTTATACCATAATTCATTTCGTATCTGTCCATTTTCACAGTAATAGATAATAGCAGGAGCACCGCCAGGACGATTAAGTTTGTTGTGTGTATACCACATCTCATGTTCTATTATTCCATTTTCAAAGTATGATACAACAGCAGGAGTACTACCAGAACGATGAATTTTTCCATCTTTGTACCACGCCATATATCGTAATTGTCTATTTTTATAGTATATTATAAAGGTTGGAGCATCACCGCCAGGACGATGACGTTTTCCATTTCTATACCATATCTCTTCTTCTATTTGTCCATTTTCAAAATAATTAATAACCGCAGGACCATTGATACGACCTAACGTCCCATTGTTGGACCATGCCTCGTGTCGTTTTTATAGGATCATTTTCAATAGGATCATTTTCAATAGGATCATTTTCAATAGGATCATTTGTTATTGTATGCTACAATTGTTTTGCTGCTTTCCATTTTTATACCATTTTTTTAAAATAATTTTTCCATTATCATCATATACAATAGCGGCTGGTTTTTCTTTACGACTTAATAAACCATTCTCAAACCATTCTTCACAACTAATATTTCCATCACAAGTATAAAATATGACAGATGGCTTATTTTTATCCGTGCGTTGTGTTTTTCCATCTTTACACCATGTCTCGGCGTGTATAATTCCATTATAATCA
>Ga0209542_10017362_pt1 | contig 11799 bp, 5 predicted proteins | sample RifCSPhighO2_01_FD_184028 | JGI IMG/M metagenome (GOLD analysis project Ga0209542, IMG submission 184028) | Soil microbial communities from Rifle, Colorado - Rifle CSP2_plank highO2_0.1 (SPAdes) (version 2) | ecosystem: Environmental > Terrestrial > Deep subsurface > Rock core/Sediment ...
GCTATGTCGTCCGCAAGGGCGAGAAAGCCATTAAGTCCTTCATCATCGTTGAGAAGAAGGACGAAAAGACGGGAGAAGTCGTTGAAAAACGGCTCAAGAATATCTTCCTCTTTTACGAGAAGCAGGTTGACAAGCTTCCCGCGTAACAGAAAGGGAGCCGGCTCCGGAAACGGGGTTGGCTCCCTTTTTTGTGTTTACACTGAATGTGTTTTTGAGGAAGCCGCTTACGAAATAAGGTTCGGACTAAAAAGAAAATTGCGTCTTGCCCTTGCCGTTGAAAACCGCTATGCGGATTTTCAAGGGTCGGGCTTGCGCTTGCGATTTTCTTCCGCGTCCGCCCTTTATGATTTGACTTTCTAGGACAGAATATCCTATCCTCTAACTAAGTCATTACCACCAAGCCCACGGCTAACGTTGGTGCTTCGGGCGGAGAGAGTGCGGGGAGACGCACTTGATCCGGTTTCCGGGGATTTCTCCCAAAATCCTCGGAACGGAATGAATATAAAGACATAAAATAGGGTTACGACAAAGAGACGTGTTTCCACGTCTCTTTGTTTTTGTGCTTTTACAACATGGACGAATTAGAACTACTCGGACAAACCACTTTCAGAGAGGAGCTGAAAGCGTTCGGAATCAAGAAGTCGGATCGCCGACATCATTTGTATATCGTCGGCAAGACTGGCACGGGCAAGTCCACGCTCATCAAGAATATGGTGATACAGGATATGCGCTTGGGACACGGCGTCGCCCTCGTTGACCCTCACGGCGATTTGGTAGAAGATTTGCTGAACTTCATACCAAAGGAACGGACAAACCAAGTCGTCTATTTCAATCCTGCGGACACCTCATACCCGGTCGCTATCAATATCCTTGAAGCGAAAGGCGACGATGAAAAACATCTGGTCGCCTCGTCGCTCGTTTCCGTTTTCAAACATTTGTGGAAAGATTTTTGGGGTCCGCGTCTTGAACACATTTTATACAACTGCGTCCTCGCCCTTATGGACACGCCCGGGCAAACTTTGCTCGGCGTGTATCGTATGCTCGTAGACGAGGCATATAGAAAAAGTATCGTCGTTAATATCAAAGACCCGATTGTAAAAATGTTTTGGGTTGAGGACTACGAGAACTACGACCTCCGTTTTCAGAAAGAAATAATCTCGCCTGTCCAAAACAAAGTAGGACAACTTTTGTCCAGTCCGCAAATGCGGAACATCGTCGGCCAACCCAAAAGCTCGGTGGACTTCGGTTTTGTCATGGATCAAAAGCGAATCCTCCTCGCTAATTTATCCAAAGGAAAGATTGGCGAGGATAAATCAAACCTGCTCGGCTCGGCTATCGTAACGAAAATGTATCTGGCCGCTTTGGAGCGGCAGAATCTACCCGAAGAAATCCGCAAGGATTTTTATTTATACATAGACGAGTTTCAAAACTTTTCCACCGACATTTTCCCGTCTATTCTCTCGGAAGCCCGCAAATACCGCTTGAATCTTAACCTCGCGCACCAGTATCTCTACCAGTTGCCGGAGAGTATCAAGCACGCCGTTTTCGGCAACGTCGGGACTGTCATTTCTTTCCGCGTCGGAAGCTACGACGCAAAGGAACTGGCGGAAGAAATGAAGCCCGTATTTACGGGCGAAGATTTAGAGAACCTAGACAATCACCATATCGCTTTGCGATTGCTGATAGACGGAAAAATGTCTCCTGCTTTCTCCGCAATCACTATGCCCCCGCTCAAACCGAAAGGACACGAAGCGGAGCGAGAAACTGTTTTACGAATATCGCGGGAACGCTACGCGACACCTCGCGATATTGTAGAAGAAAAATTACAAAGTTGGTTTGAAAATAAATAATTACTCGGCCATGCGGCCACGAGCTATTTATTTTCAATCATAATCTATCCCCCCACCGACGAGCAAAAATTAACAGCAGGACGGAAGGAGAAGGCCGAGCCACCAGACGCGAACCCGCGACATTTCACGGAGCGACGACCAGCAGGGAGGAGCGGAGTGAAGTCGGACTTCTCTTTTGCGAGGAGGTAATGATAAAAAACCGCGTGTTTAATGGGGCTTTCAGCTTTTCTGCCTAGTCATTCGGGCAATGAGTGAATGACTACCTGTATGACTAGGTAGAAGCCCCCAGATTTTCCATAATATCCGTTCGAGCGGTACTATATAAACGAGCCAGTAGCAAACTTAGGTCAGTTTTAGAGAAATTTTTTTGTGCGACGCGGAGCGTCGCCCATTGTTTTACGGGGGATTCTTCAACTTTTTTATTTCGCAAAATACAGGTTCAAGAAATACGAAAGCCGAAGATTTTTTGGAGGGACGATTTTTTGGAGGGGAGGTCGAAGACGAATACCAACACTTGCCCCAACCCTCCCGTGCGCGTGTTGCAAACTTTTGCCGTCTTGGAAGACCGGCAAACTCCCTGCTCTGTTTTAATACTAATCTTTATTGCCTAGTTGATTTAACTGAAGCAAACTTTTTAACGGCCGATGTTATTTATTCTTACCTGTTGACATCAAATTGGTGCTATACTAGCATAGCTCCGAAGAACGATATTGTTCTTGACATCATATTGATATTGTGATAGGTTCTCAATATTATGTTAAAGGCCGAATTAATACGATAAACATGGGTATTTTGGAATGTTTAGTCGAACACCCCCAAAATACTACTTATATTATAAAAAATAATCAATTATAAATTAACTAAATCATTATGAATCACCAAAATAAAACGGTTAAAGTAAACTCTCTCTCTCTCTCTCTCTCTCTCGTAAGAGATAGTTTAAAAGTTTTCAAAACATCGTCTTTTGTATTTATAGCCGCAGCACTTTTGGTTGGCGGTTTTTTTGCGCCAAGTTCTGCTTTAGCGGCGGCAACGGTTAACCCCGCCAGTGGAGGTGTCAATATTTCTATTGATACAACTTCTGCGCCGGGAGGAAGCGAAGTATATACCGAATTAAGCGGGCCATCTATTACTGAAAATCTTGCCGGTGATATTTCTGCTGGTACTCACACGATTACCTTACCTGCCGGCTGGGAGTTTGATATAACTTCTAATATTATAATCTTCAAATTTGGTGGAAATATTGTACTAAGTTCCACAAGCGTTACTCCTACTCAAACCTCTTTTTCTTTTGTGGTGACTAGTCCGTCAACTTCCGCCAGCGTTTTGGGTTTTAGTGGTCTTAAAGTCAGACCGACTGGCACTACTCCAAGCTCCAACAATATGACTTATTCCGGCGCGGGGATTGTCGGAGTTAGCGGAAGCACGAATTTTGGAACGCTATCCACCGTGCCGGGAACAGTTACCCAGCTTGCGTTCACGATACAGCCGGGTGGTGCGGTATATGGCTCACTTTTGAGTCCGCAGCCGGTGGTGGTAACGCAAGACCAGTTCGGTAATGATTCTACTAATGGATCATCCGGTAAAACAGCAACGCTCACATTAACAACCGGTACAGGAGCATTGCTCGGCACATCCGCGCTTGATATTAGCAGTGGAACTGCCACATTTGCTGATTTGACGGTGGACGAATTTGGCGCGGGCAAGCAGTTAACCGCTGCCGCTTCAGGCCTCACGAGCGCAGTAAGCAACAATTTTGAAATTACGAAGAAATCTCTTACTGCCACAGCTACGGTTGATGGAAAGGATTATGATGGCAATACCTCAACTACTAACCTTAATGTGGTTCTTGTCGGTGTAGAGTCCGAGGACACTGTAACGGCTGATTTGACTGGAGCAACGGCGACTTTTACCAGTGCTGATGCCGGTACGCAAGACATTTCAGTAACGGGAGTTATTCTTGACGGCACTGACGCGGGCAACTACACGCTTGATAATAATGACATCACCGGCACAGGTACTATAAACCAGTTGGAAATCACGATTACTCCAGATGCCGACCAGACCAAGATATACGGAGAAAATGACCCGATAGAGTTCACATTCACAAACCTTCCGACTTTAATCGGTACTGATGCATTCTCTGGTGCATTGAGCCGTGTTGCGGGAGAAGATGTAAATACATACGCGTATACTCTCGGAACTTTGGAAGACGGTCTTGATAATTATGCTCTCACATTAGTTGCGGGAACATTTGAGATTACAAAAAAAGACCTTACTGTTTCTGCTGTTGGCGACAATAGGGAATACGACCAAACGACCAATGCAACTGTTACGCTCTCAAGTACCGATGAGAAAATTGGAGATAACTTAGTTTACTCTTACACGAGTGCTTTGTTCTTTGATAAAACTGCCGTAGATGGCAAAACAGTAAATGTAAGCGGTATCAGCATTAGTGGCGCAAAATCGGGCAATTACAATCTGCTTAATACCGAAGCCGTAACGACTGCAAATATCACCAAGAAATCCATTACCGCGACAATTAACCTAGACAATAAAACATACAACGGTAATACAAATGCGGTGTATTCTTCAACAAATCCGCGCGTCGCAAACGGCGTGATTGCTGGGGATGATGTTGTAGTAGAAAACACTGGTTCTAAAGCTTTTATAGATAAACATGTAGGCATCGGCAAAACAGTGAATGCTACAGGTTTGACTCTTAGCGGTGCCGATAAAGATAACTACGCTTTTGATGGCACTGGAACGGGTACGGCAACAATTAGTGCTCGTCCGATTACCGTAACCGCGGTAACTGATACCAGAACATACAACGGAACCGATGTCTCAACTGTAATACCAGCAATTACTTTCGGCGCTTTGCAAGGTTCTGATACGGCAGGCTTTACTGAAAAATTTGACACCAAACATTTTGGAATAGAAAAAGTATTGACTCCGAGCGGTTCCGTAAATGACGGCAATAGCGGGGCCAACTATACGGTTACATTTGACACAGTTTCAACCGGTGAAATAACCAAAAAATCAATCAATGTTACCGCACAACCGGATACCAAAGTTTATGACGGGACAACTTCGTCAGATGTTGTTCCTGTAGTTGACCCGCTTGAGACATTAGATACGGTAGCCACACCTCCGACTCAATCCTACGACACTAAAGATAAGGGCACGGGTAAAACCTTAACTCCGAGCGGACTTGTAATCACCGATGGAAATAGTGGCCTCAATTACAATGTTACTTATGTAAACGATACAACTGGTGTAATTGAAGTCAAAGAACTTACCGTTGACGGCGCGATTAGTGTAGAGAAAATATACAACGGTGAAGTAAATGATGCTGTAGTTAACTTTGGAGGCGCGTCGCTTAATGGTGTTGTTACCGGCGAAGAAGCACTTGTTTCTCTTAATTCAACTGGCTACTCCGCAACATACAACAACAAAAATGTAGACACGGGAAAGACGGTAACAGTTTCCGTCCTTACTCTTGATGGCGCCGGCGCAAGCAACTATTCGCTCACCCAGCCAGTACTGAATGATGGCGTAATTACAGAGAGAACTCTCGTCGTTACGGCAAATGGCACGACTAAAGTATATGACAGCACGCTTGACGCGACCGGCATTGTTACACTTTCGGATGACAGAGTTGACGGAGATGTTCTGACGCTTACTCACACAGCGGCATTTCTCACAAAAGATGTCGCAGATGGCAAAGATGTAAATGTTACCAGTATTGCTATCACCGGTGGCACGGACGCGGGCAACTATACCCTTAATGGTGTAACTACGGCTCCGGCGACGGCCGATATTACTCCCGCGACTCTCACCGCTACGATTACCGCAAGCGACAAGATTTATGACGGTAATAATTCAGCAACAATCACCGGATACACTCCAGTAGATGTGCTTGGAAGTGATGTGATTGTTTTGAGTGGCGGCGAGGCAACATTTAACAACTTCAATGTGATAAACGGGAACAACGCTGTTTCAGCGACAGGTATCGATATTACCGGTGCCGATGCTGGAAATTATACTTACGACGGCACGGCAACCGGAGAGGCGAATATCACGCCGCTTGAAATCACCGGTTCATTTACGGCAGATAACAAGACCTATGACGGCAACACAAGCGCCGCGATTCTTGCACAAATTCTCACCGGAGTACTTACACAAGATATTGGAGATGTAGTTCTTACCGGAGGCACGGCAGAGTTTACCGACGCGAATGTTAATGACGACATCATTGTTACCGAGATAGTGGCAATGACTCTTACCGGTTCAGCCGCGGACAACTACGCGTTAACCGGCGTTGACACTACAACGGCTAATATCACTAAAGCTCCGCTCACCATCACTGCTAACGACCAAGAAAGAGAGTATGGAGACGTTAATCCGCTGTTGACCGCGACCTATGTCGGTTTTGTCGGCGGTGAAGATGAAAATGTACTTGACACTTCGGTTGTACTCGCAACAGATGCGGACGCGACAAGCAATGTCGGCGACTATGCAATAACCGCTTCCGGCGCGACTGACAATAACTACGAGATTACGCACAACAACGGCACGCTGACTGTTACTCCGGCAACGCTTATTGTTACTGCTAATCCTCAAAGCAAGATATATGGAGAGGTTGATCCAGAATTTACCTATGTTGCGAGTGGGTTTAAGAACGGTGAAGACGAATCTGTTTTTGACGGAGAACTTGAACGGCTAAATACAAGTGAAAATGTCGGTGACTACGCCATCAGCAAAGGTTCTCTTTTGGCAGGCGACAATTACATAATCACTTTCAACAGCGACGACCTCACGATTGACCAGCGGGCACTTACAGTAACCGCCGTTACAGACACCAAGCCATACGATGGAAACGCCACATCAGGTGTAACTCCGACAATCACTGATGGAGTATTGCAGTTTAGCGACGAAGCCGTATTTTCCCAGACCTTTGACAACCCGAATGTTGGCGCAAGGGTGCTCACGGCAAGCGGCGTAGTGAATGACGGGAATGGTGGCATTAACTACACCTACGACTTTTCCAACACGGCGGTTGGTGAAATTACTGAATTAGAAATCGTTATCACCCCGGATGCCGGTCAAAACAAAGTATATGGTGAGGACGATCCAGCTTTCACTTACACTTTCACCCCTACCTTAATCGGCGACGATGAACTCTCTGGCACATTGAGCCGTGTAGAAAATGAGGATGTTGGAACATACGCGTACAATCTCGATACTCTGTCTGCGGGCGGCAACTACACCTTAACTCTTGCTCTGGGAACATTTGAAATTACCAAAGCCACTCCTGTAATCACTTGGGGAAATCCAGCCGACATAGTTTACGGCACCGCTCTTAGCGGAACGGAACTTAACGCGACAGCCGATGTTGACGGAACATTCGTTTACACGCCAGCATTAGGAACAGTGTTAAATGTCGGTAACGCACAAGAATTGTCGGTTGCCTTTACTCCAACGGATACTCTTAATTATGAGAATGAAACAGACGATGTCTTGATTAATATTACTAAAGCGTCGCTTACTGTTACGGCAGAGAACAAGTCAAAAGAATACTTAGCGACGGACCCGGCTTTGACTTACACGAACAGCGGATTGGTAAATGGCGATACTAACGCAGTATTCACAGGAACGCTTGTGCGTGACGAAGGCGAGCTTGCGGGTACATACTCAATCCTGCAAGGCACGCTCTTGGCGGGTGGCAACTACAACATAAGCTACACACCGGGGACATTCACTGTTGAAGACACCGCTATGCCGACTGTTGTTTCTCACACGCCATCGCTTAACGCGTTGAACATCAGCCCGACAACTGCGATTGTGGTTACTTTCAGCGAGGCGGTTGTTGTGGAAGAAGCAGATGTTTCCTTTAATCCGGTGATTTCCGGCGGATTCATTATCAGCAATTCTGGAACAAGCGTGGTAACAATTACGCCTAATAACCCACTTGAGGACAACACGACTTATACCATAACGCTTAATGGTGCTGAGGATGTTAACGGCAATTCACTCCCGACCTACAGCAACATTAAATTCACTACGGCAACCAACTATTCTGTGGAGCTTAACAACAACGGAAGCGGCTGGAACTTGATTTCTCTCCCCGTTGTTCCGAGCAATACGGCGATTGCCACGGTGCTTGGGGACGCGGCTGACGACATTGACGCGGTATGGACATACGACCCGACCAATCCGAACGCTGTGAACGGCTGGCTCGTGTTTGTCCCGGGCAACCCCGAAGGCACTAACAACCTTACTCTAATGACCACAGGATTTGGCTACTGGGTGAGTGTTACCGGCAATGCAAATCTTTCTGGTTCAGGGACACTTCTAATTGCCGGTCCGACTCCGCCTCCGTCGCGTGCACTCCAAACTGGTTGGAACCTTATCGGTTACTACCAGCTGCCGAATGAGGATAATAGCACCCCTGTGAGCGCGTTTGCCTCAATTGGAGCACCGGGAGTTGGCTACAACGGGTTGTGGGGATTTGATAACACAACTGGTTTCTTCAATTCGGTAACAACGATTAACCCCGGAGACGCTTTCTGGATCTCGCTTCCAAGTGTGAAAACTTATACGCCAAGCAACATTGAGTAGTGGGTCAGTGGATAGCACGGAAACCTAGCGCTAGATTATGGTCTCCGTGCTGTTATTGACAAAAGTAGTAAAATGTGATACGCTAAAAACTATGAAATCAACTCTGAAAATATTAGCACCGTTCATTTCTATCGGACTATTCCTGCCAGTTTTTGCGTTTGCCCAAACCCCCAGTCTGCCTCATCAGTTCTTCGGCACAGTTAAGTTTACTGATGGCGTCGCGGTTCCTAATGGAAGGACGGTAGAAGCAAAAATAAATGGTTCCGTTTTGGGAAGTTCAGTAACGGCGAATGGAAATTATGGATATAATCCCAATTTACTTTTTGCGCTTGATAACGAAGGAGTGAATGCGGGGAAAACGGTTGAATTCTACGTTAGCGGGATTAAGGCGAACCAAACGACAATATTCGCAAATGGCAATTCTAGCCAGCTGAATCTTACTATTCCGGCACCTACTCCAATTCCGACACCGAGTCCTACACCGAGTGGAAACACTGGTAGTAGTGGAAGTGGAGGCGGAGTAACCACTCCTTCTACTCCCACATTACCATTGAGCGCGGCCGCCCAGAAAGTTGACGCCAACAAAGATGGAAAAATCGATGTCCTTGATTTCAACTTACTGATGGTCAACTGGGGCAAAACTGGAGCGGGCATTATCGCTGATTTTAACGGCGATGGTAAGGTCGATGTGTTTGACTTCAACTTACTGATGATTAACTGGACACTCTAAATACTATGAAAAAAACATTAATTACAATTTTACTGGGAGCGTTCGGAGCAATGGCTATTGCCGCGCCCGCTCTTGCCGCTACAAGCGTATCGTTTACGCCAGTCAATGTGAGCGTGCGCCAAGGGCAAACCTTTACTCTTACGATCGGAGTAAATCCACAAGGAGCGAAAAATTATACCGCAAAAACCGAGTTTCACTATCCCGCCGATCTTCTTGAGGTGAAGTCATTCACTTTCGCGCCGAGCTGGATGCCGCTTGCTCAATCCGGTTACGACCTCACCGATAACACAAACGGAGTGTTCATAAAAACCGCCGGGTTTCCGGGAGGCATATCTTCGGCGGCCACTTTTGGAACGGTATCGTTTCTCGCAAAAAAGAGCGGCAACGGAACGATTACTCTAAACAGTAACTCATTCGCGCTTGACGCAAATAACCAAAATGTTCTTACTGGCGCGTCAGTTCAAACGGTGGTAGCAATATCGGCGCCTGCTCCGACTCCAACGACCCAGACGACTCCTGCGCCAGAACCGACTGAAGAAGGGGCTGTTTTAGGCGAAGAAACGCCAGTCGTTCAAGAGCCGACAACCGCATCGCAACCAATAGCGGCACAATCCATGTTGGCCGCAGTTGGTAGCGCCGTAACATTCGGTACAGGTAATGCTCTTATCGGCGTTTTATTCTTTTTAGTTTTACTTCTCGCCGGATACGGAATCTACACAGTTGTCCAAAAAGTGCGACGCAAGAACTTTTAGGGAAACTGCGATAAATTATCCCGTACTTGAATAATACAAAAACTCGATACTTGGTATCGGGTTTTTGTTTGATGTGTTTGCCTTTGTTTTTTATGTCTACTGTAATAAATCTGCCGCTGATATTTTCAGAAAATCCGCCAGTTTTGTAATAGTCGCAAGAGTGGGGTTTGTTTTTCCATTCTCTATATTACTTATAAAACTTTTTGGCATACCTAATGCTCGCACTATATCTCCTTGCGACATGCCTTTTTCTGTTCTAATACGCTTTAAGTTTTGACCGAGTTTTTGAGCTTCGTTCTTCATTATTTACATTATAGTCCGTTGTTATGTTTTACACTATCTGTTATGGTATACTATAACTATGATTACTTATTTTCTCTACGCTCGAAAATCAACCGATGTCGAGGATAAACAAGTCCTCTCCATTGAAGGTCAACTAGCCGAACTGCGTTCGCTCGCCAAGGGCGAGGGGTTAGAGGTTGCGGCGGAGTTTGTAGAGAAGCGAACAGCTAAAATGCCCGGTCGCCCCGTTTTCAACGAAATGCTAAGTCGCATACAGCAGGGCGAGGCGCAGGGCATTGTTTGTTGGAAGATTGACCGCCTTGCCCGCAATCCGGTGGACAGTGGGCAGATCAGTTGGCTTTTACAGCAAAGCGTCATTCAGCGCATACAGACGCACGACCGCAGTTTTCTCCCCGCCGATAACGTTCTTATGATGTCCGTTGAGTTTGGTATGGCTAACCAGTTTATACGCGACCTAAGCGCAAATACGAGCCGTGGGCTACGCCACAAGGCACGACTTGGACAGTTTCCCGGCACTGCTCCCGTCGGCTACCTCAACGACACGCGGGCTAAAACCATTGTCGTTGATAGGAAGAAGTCCAAAGTTATCCGAGCCGCCTTTGAACTTTACGCACAGGGAAACTCCCGTCTTGAAGATATTTCTATCTTCCTAGCGGAGAACGGCGTGAAAAGCCACCTCGGCAATAAGACGCACAAAGACCGCGTGAAATTCATTCTCACCAATCCTTTTTACTACGGTCATTTTCGCTACGGCGGCGAGATGTATGAGGGCAAACATACGCCGCTTGTAGACAAGCACCTTTTCGACAAAGTGCAGGGCGTCCTTGTACGACGCGGACATCCGCAGAAAAACGAAAAAGACCCGAAAGCCCTTTGCGGCCTTTTGCGTTGCGGCGAGTGCGGTATGGGAATAACTGCCGAGCGGCAGAAAGGCCATATTTACTATCGCTGTACCAAGAAGAAAGGCGGTTGCTCGCAACCTTACGTCCGCGAGGAAATCCTTGCCGCCGACCTATCTGAAATACTGACGCATTACGCAATGCCCCAAGACTGGATGCAAGGGTTATTGGCTCTTGCAGACGAGGACGAGAAAGATAGCACCAAGACTGCGGCAACCTTACTTCGTGGCTTACAGGAGCAAATAGGCGTCTTTAATCGCAAGCTCGACCGCCTTACCGACCTTTTCATTGAGCAGGACATAGACCGCGACGCTTACCTTATGCGGAAGCGAGGGCTTATGTCCGAGAAGAAGTCGGTCGAGGAGGTTATCGCCAAATCGCAAAGAGGGGGAATGCCGTGGCTCGAACCTATGCGGGAGTGGATAAAAGACGCTTCGTTACTGGACGAAATAGCAAAAAACGACGACCTCCCCTCCAAAAAATCGTCCCTCCAAAAAATCTTCGGCTCGAACCTGACTTTGCGAAATAAAAAAGTTGAAGAATCCCCCGTAAAACAATGGGCGACGCTCCGCGTCGCACAAAAAAATTTCTCTAAAACTGACCTAAGTTTGCTACTGGCTCCCGAATTAAACCCTTCGCAA
>Ga0209542_10017363_pt1 | contig 11799 bp, 5 predicted proteins | sample RifCSPhighO2_01_FD_184028 | JGI IMG/M metagenome (GOLD analysis project Ga0209542, IMG submission 184028) | Soil microbial communities from Rifle, Colorado - Rifle CSP2_plank highO2_0.1 (SPAdes) (version 2) | ecosystem: Environmental > Terrestrial > Deep subsurface > Rock core/Sediment ...
CTTCGGTAGAAGGATCAAGTTTTGGTATAACCCAAATCGCTAAAATGCTTAACAAACAAAACAGCGTTAGCTTAACACCGATATTTTTTGAAAATATGTTTTGCATAATCGTTTCCTTTCGGAAATTTGCGCGAAGCGCACCAGCGAGGGCGCGGCGGAATTCCTCTCCCCACCCCCTCCTTCCGCCGCGCCCGAGCGGAGCGGTCAGGAATCTCTCTCAAAATGGGTTCGCGCTACATTTAGAATATCCCACCATAAGGAATTTTGCAAATTTTGCGCTGGGGACAAAGAGGACTGCTCGCCGCGCCGAACGGCGCGGCTCGCAAGCATTTCCTCAACAAAATCCCACGGCTCGCCAAATGGAACGGAAACGGATTTGTCCAAAAGTAAGGGGTTCGTTCCGATCTTTTGGACAAATGCCTTGATTTCAGAAAAACTGTCGCTCACCGACAGTTTTTCGGCTTTATTCGCGTCTAAAATCCACGCCCGCAAGGGTTGGAGCCAATTCTTTCTCGTTCGTCCCAAATCCTCCAAATCGTTCGCAAGAGAAACTTTTTGCTTTAGCAATTCCTCTTTTTTGGCGAGATAGTTTTCTTTGGGAATATCGCCGTCAATGTAAGCGGAAACGAGCTTGTCCAGTTTCTCTTGCGTATCAGAAAGTTTTGATTTCAGATTTTGGACGAACAATTGCGATGAGTGGACATTTTCTCTTTGCCACTCGTCCACCTGCTTTAACATTTTTTCCGTCCACTCATCGCAAATAGCAATGCTTTTGAGCCGTGCCTTGAGTTGCGCGGCAAGATTGCTTTCTTGCAGATATTTTTGCGAACACACGCCTTTCTTTTTGGTACAGCGATAGTAGCGATATATGCCACCGCACTTGCCGCGCGAAAATTGCGCCGTGATCGCCGAGCCACACTCTCCGCAAGTGAGCAATCCGGTAAATGGGAAATCATGCCGTTGCTTGCTCTTGCGGGGTTTGGCACGGCGCAATAAGACAGTTTGCACGGCTTCAAAAAGCGTTGCGGAAAGAATTGGCTCAAAGCGTCCTTCATGATATTCGCTCTTATGCTTCACAAGTCCGAGATATGCTTTGTTGGTAAGCATTCGCGATATAGACGCTTTGGCAAGTGGCGTTCGGTGTCGGGTTTCAATACCAAGCTCTGCCAAAAACTCCGAAAGTGATTTGAGCGTATGCGTTCCTTTGGCGAATTCCTCAAACGCTCGCGCCACAATTTTTGATTTTGTGGGGTGTGGTTCAATAGTGCGAGTTTTGGGATTGTTCACATAGCCAAAGGGCGCGAGCGTCAGCCATTCTCCGCGACGGAGTTTTTGGCGGATACCACGATTGATATTCTCAACGAGATTGTCGGAGTAATACTTGGATTGACCGAACGCCACTTGCAACATGAATTTTCCTTGCGGAGTTGGCTCAAACCAAAATGTCGGAAAGCGCAAAGAAACAATTTTTTGTGTATCTACGAGATAGATAACTTTTCCTCCATCTACCGAGTTGCGGGCGAGACGATCCGGATGCCACGCTAAAATTCCTACGCCATCGCTTGCTTCAATTTTGGCAATCATTTCTGCAAAGAGTTCTCGCCCGGGTTTCTTTGCGCTTTTCGACTCGGTAAATTCTTGGAGAATTTCCACATTTTCTCTACGCGCGTATTCTCGCAATTCAAAAAGCTGTGCCTCAATAGACATTATTTGGTGGTCATCATCTTCGGTGCTCTTACGAGCGTAGAGAAAATATTTTGGTTTGAGCATAATTCTTTGAATTAGGATTTTAGATATACAGTCCGCTTCATCTTCGTTTTCTGCACCGTGGGATTTTTTGGCTCAATTCCTTGCGAGCCGCGCCACTGGGCGCGGCGAGCATTCCGACTTGTCCCCAGCGAAAAAGTTGAAAAGTTTTGAATTGTGGACCTTGGGAGAATCGAACTCCCGCATCCCGGATGCAAACCGGGCGCACTACCACTGTGCTAAAGGCCCACCACTGCCGTCGAGGATTCTCGACTTCTTTATTTTAACTTTAAAATGAGCGTCGGAACAAACCGGGCGCACTACCACTGTGTTAACGGCTCTTGGATTTCTATAATTTTGTTTGCACCCACCAAGGACTTTTTACCCCGACACTCAATACGCGCATTTTGCGCCCAGCAGGATTCGAACCTGCGACCCTCTCCTTAAAAGGGAGCTGCTCTACCAACTGAGCTATGGGCGCAAAATACGCATATAAATTAGTTTTGAGTGTCGGGGCGGGCCTGCGACCGTCTCTCCCGACGCCTTGGTCGGGACCCCGACATCTTTACTATAAGTTTAGTTGAAACGTCGGGGCTTAAAAGGGAGCTGCTCTACCAACTGAGCTATGGGCGCAAAAACTTTATAAACTCGTTGAACATATGATATATGTTCACCCCAACTGAGCTATGGGCGCAAAGTGCGCATATTAAAAAATAGATTTAAGTGTCGAGGCGGGCCTGCGACCTTCTCCTTTCATCCAGAGGTGGATCAGCCCTCGGCTGAAAAAGGGAGCTGTCCCGATTTTATATTAATTTTTTAAAATAAGAAACAATCGAGGATCCTCGACTCCGCTTCTGGCGGAATCGGGACTCTACCAACTGAGCTACTCGCCCCGTACCAGTTTTACAAAAGAATCCGTAGCGATGGTGACATAGGTGAATCAGTTAAAAAGGTTCGCGGATAAACACGCCTTCAGTAAAACTGATATGGGGTGGGCGCGCAAAAATATCTGAAAAACCCTTAAAACTTGACTGATGTGCTATGCTGAAACTAGAGAACACTATACACCATTTTTTGCGCATATTCAAGGGCATCGGTTATCCTCTTGTCTGGAAGAAAGAAGTGGGATATAGTGAGAAGACATTTAATTTCTAAGGTCGAAAACAACTACATGAAGAGCGTTACAATGTATACAACTCCGACATGCGTCTACTGCAAAATGACGAAAGAATTTTTTGCAAAGAACAACGTCAGCTATGAGGAGAAGAACGTTGCGGTTGACGAAAAAGCCCGGGAAGAAATGCTCAGCAAGTCCGGCCAGTTCGGCGTCCCCGTGATAGACGTGGGAGGGGAGATAGTCATTGGATTTGACCGCGGAAAGCTCTCCGAACTTCTCGGCATCAAATAAACATAAAACTAAACTGAAATGAAAAAAATCATTATCGGTTTTTTTGTTCTCGCATTTGCCGTTGTGTCGGGAATATATATTTTTTTCCCGAGTATTTTTGGTTTGTCGATAAAGCCCGCTTGGGAGCCGGCTCCGAAAGACATAACAAAGTATCTTCCCGATGATTCGGTTCCGGCGGATGCCGTGAACGAAACAAACCTTCCCCTGAAACTTCCTTCCGGTTTCCGCATTTCAATTTTTGAAAAAAAACTTCCGGATGCGCGTGTTTTGGCGCGGGACTCATCAGGAAATATCTGGGTAAGCCGTACGGCGCGTGGCAGTGTAGCGAAGCTTACGCTTGAGAACGGAAACGTATCCGCCACGGAAGATATTTTTGTAGGCTTGAGAAAGCCGCACGGGCTTGCGTTTGATCCGAACGACCCGGATACTTTATACATCGGCGAAGAACATCGCGTTTCAAAATTTGATGTTCGAGAACGCCGCTTTATTGAAAAAATTGCCGACCTTCCGTCTGGCGGGGGGCACTTTACCCGGACTATCGGGTTTGGACCCGACGGTATGCTTTATATTTCCGTTGGGTCAAGCTGTAATGTGTGCGTAGAGTTGGACGACCGAAGGGCAACTATTTTGGTGTATGACCAGAGTCTGAAGAAGGCATCCGTATTTGCAAAGGGTTTGCGTAATGCAGTTTTTTTTAACTGGAATACCGCGTGGGCAAGCATGGATAAGTTTAAAAATATAAATTTTACGCCGGAACTTTGGGCGACCGAAATGGGGCGCGACTGGCTCGGCGACAATACCCCACCGGATGAGATTGATATTATTCGTAAAGGAGGGAATTACGGCTGGCCGAACTGCTACGGAAAAAATATTCACGACACGAACTTCGATAAAAAAACATACATCCGCAATCCGTGCATGGAACCGTTTGAAACGCCGAGTTTTGTCGACTTCCCGGCACACTCCGCTCCCCTCGGCATTACGTTCATTCCGAAGGGGCAATGGCCGGAAGATTATTGGTATGACGCGCTTGTTTCGTTGCACGGTTCGTGGAACAGAAGCGAGCCGACCGGATATAAAGTTGTGCGTCTTAAATTCGATTCCGAAGGAAATTACCAGGGAACAGAGGACTTTATTACCGGGTGGCTGACACCGGAAGGATCTTTAGGGCGTCCGGTTGATATTATGTTTGATCCACAAGGCGCCATGTATCTTTCAGACGACAAAGCGGGGATTATATACAAAATAACTCCTCTTCAGAAATAGTTGCGCATATATCAAGGGTCCAGGCAGGGGCTTTTGTGTTTTGCGGCGGGAATGTATTATAATAAAAGGGAGCTTTAATCTCACAAAATTATGCAAACCTTTTTTCTTCGATTAAGTTTTTTATTGTTTTTTGCGTGGTCTTGGTTTTTGACGGCACCCCAGGCACTTGCCGGCATTATATCATTTACCTCAAGCCCTTCCAATATTAATAACGGACAAATTACGGGATTCGTCTGGTCGACCACTGGAAATTCCGGGGCAAAGTTAAATCTTTCATGTCTCCGCGGCGTTCAGTACTTTTATGATAACGGCAGTCCGATAACCTGCGGTACGGATCTTTTGGACCTTGCGACTAACGGCGCCATGAGCGTTCAGATAATAAATACGAACACAATTGTTTCGACGATACAAGCGACTCTTTCCCCAAAAAATGCGGACGGTTCCGGATATGAAAGCGCAACGCAAACTGCATCCGTAACCATACAGCCGGCTTCAACCGTTATCACGGATTTTACCGCAACGCCAGGCGACGTTGAGGGAGGAAATACTGTTACATACGCGTGGACGACAAAATACGTTGACGGGGTCAATATGACGTTCTCATGCGCGGAAGGAATAAAAATACACAACACCGCCGACAATGCCATGGTTACGTGCGGACAATACATATTTCCGTCAAAGATCGAAGCGGGCGGCCAGCGGATTTTTAAGTTCGAAAACAGCGCTGCGGTAGGGTCAAAAGTCGTTACCATCTCCCTTATACCGGCTATGAGCGATGGAACGTATGACGCAAGCCGGGGGAAAACACTCGATGTTACGGTCAGACCCGCGCCGATAAAAGTTCCGCATATTACGATTATTTCTCCTCCGGCGCTGCTTCTTACATCGGGTGGCACAACAAGCATCACGTGGGCGGGAACGAATGTCGCAGGCGTAAATTTTGTTTTTCCGTGTCAGTTTGGAGTCTCTGTTACGACATTGCTTGACGCCTCCACAACTCTTCCATGCGGATCGTACGCGTTCATGGCAAACCAGCCTGATTCAACAACAACGCTTTCATTCATATTCAAGAATACTTCAAGCGCACGCGCGACCGTGCTGATGAAAATAGTCCCATTTCTTACGAACGGCACCTACGACCCGGCAAGCGGAGTTGAGCGGGTTATTGATATTCTGCCGGTTGGTGTTTCGGTGCCAGTGCCCCTTTCGGCAAATCCTGTTCCGGTATCAATACCGAATCCTTTTGCCCCCCCGCTTTCGTCAGGAACGGCTTCGGTCTTTAAATATACATTCACACGTCCTCTTTCGTATGGAGTGATAAACGATGTGGATGTTCGGGCTCTTCAGCAGATACTTGTTTTAGAAGGCTTTTTTTCGGGTTCTGCGACAGGAAACTTTTATAGGCAGACAGAAACTGCCGTGAAGGCATTTCAGACAAAGTACGGCATTCAGGCTCTTGGGAATGTCGGCCCCGCGACGCGCGCAAAATTGAATGCGTTCTATGGTGGAACTTCTACCGTGCCGCCCTTAGGCACAACTCTTCCTCCAGCGTCTTCCGCCCTATCTCATACGTTTCTCCGCGCTCTTTCATTTGGAATGGCGGGAGATGCCGACGTAGTCGCCTTACAAAAAATTCTTCAAAACGAGGGAGTATACTCCGGTCCGATATCAGGAAACTTTTTTACACTCACAAGGAGCGCAGTGAAGGCATTTCAGACAAAGTACGGCATTCAGGCTCTTGGGAATGTCGGCCCCGCGACGCGCGCAAAATTGAATGCGCTGTATGGATCGCATTAATAGGTGAAAGAAACAAAACCCGCCCGGCAGCTGTCGGGCGGGTTTTGTTTATTCAAAAACTATGCGGATGTCTTCGTATAAAATGCTATACACTGGCGAATCCCTTCTTCAAGAGAAGTATGCGCATGCCAGCCGGTTTCTTCAAAAAATCGAACTGGGTCGCCAAGCTGTTCAAGCGGGTCGTTCAGTGGCGTTTGGCTGGAGAGCGGCAGTATTCTGCTTTTGGTGGGAAAAACTTCCTTTACTTCTTTTAGTACAAGCAGTGCAACTTCAAGATCAGAGTAAAGAACGCCGCGTGCAATATTATAGACGTCGGGACTCGCGTTTCGCGCTTCCCATATTGCTTCGGCAATGTCTTCCGCGAATATCCAATCACGTCTTCGCACCCCTCCGTCAGTTACGGGAAGATCTCCTCCGGTTATTGCCTGGCGGACAAGACGCGGAATGAAATGATGAAATGGATCGACCTCGCCTGTTCCATACGGAGTAAAAAGACGGAGAAGCGCAATCGGCACCCCATCATCAATGTAGGTCAATGCGGCTTCGTCAGAAGCTTTTTTTGCCACTCCATAGGGATTTTTCGGGTGCAGGGGGTGGCTTTCGGGCATCGGATACCCCTGATGAATATTTGTTCCGTAAACTTCGGATGAAGAGATATGAATGAGAGGGACGTTGGAATTTTTACACGCCTCCATAATGGTAATAGCTCCAAGAGCGTCGGTTTCGTATGTTTCATGAGGATTTGACCAGCCGCGGTCCGGGCGCGAAGTGCCTGCAAGATTAATAACAAGGTTGACCGCTCGAACGCGTGAAAGAAGTGGAGCGTAATCCCGGATATTTTCGCCGGAACTCCTGTAAAAACCTTCAAGTCTTACGTCCGGATCCAGACGCTGAATATGACGCACAAGATGGTGCCCGATAAAACCGGTATGTCCCGTTATGAGTACCGTCGTCCTTTTTCCATTTTCGGGCTTATTGCTCATATATTTAGCATAACAAGACCCGGGATATTTGAGGAGATGCCAAAACACCTCTATTTAAGCCATTTATTTTGTTTTTTTATCCACACCCGTTCTAGAATTTAGGGCTAAATGAGAGTAAAATAAAGGAAATGAAACATAACTGGATGTAAAGGTCAAACTTTCTGCGGCTTTTTTTTAAGCCGGCGATTGATTTTTAGTCCAAAAAAATTTTATGAAGCGATTCGTATCAATTTCCCTTTTTGTAGTACTCGGCCTTGTCTTGGGTTCTGCTGACCGTGCATCCGCCATATCAATTTCAAGCCTTCGTGTTGAAAATATTATGGGTCCGGGCGCCCAGATAAAATGGATTACGGATGTTTCCTCTGACTCTCGCGTTGCATTTGGAACGGTTTCCGGCTCGCCAACCTCATGGGTAACAACCGACTGTTTCGGCGGTACTTCAATCACAAACCACTGCGTCAACATGACAGACCTTAGCCAGAACACTCTTTATTATTATCATGCAGAATCCGGAAGCAGTACGAGTGCCGAATTAAGTTTTATTTCAGCCGGAACGGGAATTCCAACCGCTCCGTCTAACCTTCGTCTTGCTCAGCCGTCAACCGCGTCAACAATTTATCTCGCCTGGAATGACAATTCAACGAACGAAGATAAATTCAATATTGAACGGAAGTTATCAGCAGGCACGTGGTCAGGAACCGGTTACGCGTATTGGCAGATTATGACGGCAAACCTGACCACGTATACTGATACCACGGTGGCCGCAGGAACATCCTACGACTATCGGGCACAGGCATGTTTATCGGGAGCGGGATGTTCGGAGTATACCTACCTCTACGGTATTTTGACACCTGCTCTGGGCGATATAATCCCTCCGACAGCCCCCGTTCTTTCCGGGTACGTGATTTCCTCATCGCAAACAAGCCTTTCCTGGTCGGGCGCTACAGACGATATCGGGGTAGCCGGTTATAAAATATATCGTAACGGAACACTTCTTACGACGGTTACAACAACAAGCCACCAAGATTCAAGTGTCGTCGCGGGCACAACATACTCATACAATGTGACTGCGCTTGACGTCGCGGGTAACGAGTCGAGTTCAAGCAATTCGCTTAGTCTTTCAACACCAAGCGGAGGTGGGGGCGGTGGCGGCGGTGACGGAAACGTTCCAGCGACTTTTTCAATGACTCTTCCAAGCACTTCGGGAATTCCGGTAAATATTTATTGGACAACATCTTCTGGGGCCGCGTATTATGAAGTTTGGAGGCGGACTCCTCCCGGTACGGGTACATGGTCTTTACAGTATTCCGGCACTCTTCTAAATTATTTTGACTCGTCGGGAATAGCTTCAGGAATGTCATACGAATATTATATCAAAGCGTGTAACAGCTTTGGGTGTACGCCTTCAAATTATTCGACTGCATATGTAAGCGTTTCAGGCGGAATTCCAGCCGCTCCATCTAACCTTCGTCTTGCTCAGCCGTCAACCGCGTCAGCAATTTATCTCGCTTGGAATGACAATTCAACGAACGAAGATAAATTTAACGTTGAGCGAAAGCTTGCAAGCGAGACCGGATGGTCCGGACCCAATTACTTTTTCATACAATTGCAGGGGAGCACTATAGTCGCATATACCGATACCTCGGTAACGACAGGGTTTGCATATGACTATCGGGTGCAGGCGTGCGCGTCAGGATACGGCTGTTCTCCATATACAACGCTTACAGGCGCTTCAACCGCGTCCGGGAGCGATGTTATATCTCCTTCAAGTATTTATAACTTCATAGTAACTTCTACTACCGCAAATTCTGCAACAATCACGTGGCAGGCTTCGGGGGACGATGGAACAACCGGCCTTCTTTCGTACTATATTGCCCGCTATTCAACATCTCCTATTTCGACAGAAACCGCATGGACACAGGCGCAAATCGCTTCAAATCCGCCCTTGCCGCTTTCCCCCGGTTCTCTTCAGACTATGACGGTTTCAGGACTTGCTTCCCAGACAACCTACTATTTTGCTGTCAAGGCGTATGACGAGGTAGGAAACGTTTCTCCATTATCGGGAACCCCAAGCGGCACGACGCTCTCGCAGGACTTTCCACCGCCTTCAGCGACCACAGAGCAGACTCTTCCAGCGGTAACGGGCTGGGGAGTTAGTATTGATCCGACTCAGAATAATTCGGCAAAAATCGGTATTTCATTTAATGTTGAAATGGACCAAGCCCGTTTTACATCGGACACTCTGTATCTCCTTAAGGCAAGCGACCTTTCGCTTGTGCCGTCATCCATCCAAAAATTTCCGTATTACATAAACTTTGTCTCCTCGCTTGTTTCCGGAGCGGAATATATCAGCGTGGTCAAATCAAATATAAAAAGTCTCGGGGGCGCGGGGCTTGCGACGGACTACACATGCCGTTTCACTGCTCCTACATCCGGATATCTCACAGCCTGTCCTGTGGTGGGAACGGCTGTTCAAGCGCCTCCGAAAGCTACGCCGATAGCGGAGGCTCCGCTCCTTGTGCCTTCTTCGAACTCCGCTGAAATAACTGTTCTTGATTTTGCGGGGAACCCAGTTCCGGGGGCTGGCGTACACATATTCTCAACTGATTTCTCTTTGAACTACGGAGGAACAACCAACGCCCAAGCGGTCTTTACATCGGCTGTTACCATAGGCGGATACTGGGTTGAAATATTTGCTCCCGCCGGGAGAACGGATCTTATGTTGCCTTCACCATCGTATTTTCAAGTTTTGAGCAACGAAGCAAAAAAACTTACGGTCCGGTTCGGTTCCGGAATAAAGACCGTAAGCGGTGTCGCTTTGTTTTCTGACGGTACACCCGTAACAGACGCGGAAGCAGGAGCGTATTCAAGTGCCAACAATCAATGGGTTAGTATATATACCGATTCAACCGGACGCTTCACGCTTCGCGTCGGGCCGGGTGTGTGGAAGGTAGGGATTCGGCCAAGAGACTCATTTAATGCAAAGTGGTCATGGACCGGAGATTTTCCGGAGGTTGTGTTTGGGTCTGACCAAAGCTCCGAAACAAAAATAGTGAACTTCACTGTTGGGGGGCTTGGAGCTCGCCTCACCGTACGGGCCGTTGACCAGTTGGGGATGGCGATTGAAGGGGCCGGCATTGTTGTAGACACTGCAAGCGCGAATCAATTTTCCGCGGCCCCGTCCTCTCCGGAGTTCAGAAAGACAGACTCTTCCGGTGCCGCAGTCTTCTCTCTTAAAGGAGGACACTATTATATCAGAACATTTGTCGACCCGAATAAGGGATATCTTAATCCGGAAGAGCTTTCTATTGAACTTTTACCATCCGACATTCGCGACGCGAAGCTTGTATTTAAGAAGCGCGAACTTACCGATGCCGTCGTTAACGGCACAGCAAAGCTTGACGTTGGGACGCTAATTGACGCGTCTGTGTGGGCCTGGTCTGAGCGAGGCAGATTTGCCGATACAAAAGCGGATAGCGCCGGAAACTTCGTTTTAAGACTGCCTATTGGAGATAAATGGCATATTGCCGCTGGAAAAGAAGTGTCCGGAGGGGCATATAAATCTTCCGACACGGTTGTTGACACGGGAGGCCATGTCGATCCGATTGAACTTATTCTCATCAAATACCAGCGCGAAGTTGCGCCGCCTGTTGTCGCAATCAAATTGTCAACAGAACAGATAGTTGTTCAGGCGAAAGATTCAGCCAAGGTGGTTCTTCCGCCGGGCTCAGCCGGGACAGGCGGAAATATTAAAGTTGAATTAGACCCGACGGTAGAAGCGCCCTCGCAGGCTGCGGCACAAGTTATCGGCACCGCTTATGACGTTACGGTCAAAAACTCTGCGGGGGGGGCAATAACACAATTCCAAAACAATGCTGAAGTCACGCTTCCGTACAATGATTCCGACTTGGCGGGACGCGGTCTTTCGGAAGATACTATTATACCTGCTTATTTTGACGCAATTCTTCGCACGTGGGTAAAGATAGATAACTTCCAGACAAACAAGGATAAGAACTATATTGTTGCCAAGGTGAAACATCTGACGCGCTTTGCAATTATTGCCGCTGCCGATATTACGCCGCCAGAAGCTCCAACTTCGGTAAAAGCGGCGTCTCTTGCCAACGGCAAGATACGGCTTACGTGGATAAATCCGAAAACCGACTTTCATGATGCAATCATATACCGTTCCGAAACTTCCGGTTCGCTTGGGAGTGTTATATTTACCGACATTCGCGGAAGTATCGTGGACGATTCAGGACTTAAAAACAGGGTAACCTACTACTACACTGTGCGGGCGGTGGACTATTCGGGAAATGAGTCGGCAAATACCACGCGGGTTTCGGCAGTTGCGAACGGAACATCCATAAAAGAAAGTGTCGGAACTATCGCCCCCGGTGGATCAGCAACCGCCCAGCTTAAGCGAACGCTTAAATTAGGTGACCAAGGAGATGACGTAAAAACTATTCAAGGACTTCTCTTGGCCGAAGGAGTATACCCCGTCGGGCTTTTGAGCGGGTACTTCGGTCCATATACGCAAAAAGCAATCATCAAATTCCAGGAGAAATATGCTCCGGAGATACTGCTCCCGGCGGGACTTAC
>Ga0209542_10017366_pt1 | contig 11799 bp, 9 predicted proteins | sample RifCSPhighO2_01_FD_184028 | JGI IMG/M metagenome (GOLD analysis project Ga0209542, IMG submission 184028) | Soil microbial communities from Rifle, Colorado - Rifle CSP2_plank highO2_0.1 (SPAdes) (version 2) | ecosystem: Environmental > Terrestrial > Deep subsurface > Rock core/Sediment ...
CGGCCGACAAAGCCTCCAGCGCCAATTACCAACACTTTTTTATTCTTTATCGACATACTTCTTTTGCTAATCAATCAATTCCTGACTCTTGCCATCTTTCAAATTTTTTAAATCGTAGTCGACCATTATTTTAACCAGCTGATCGAACCGAACCTTTGACTCCCAGCCTAAAATTCGTTTGGCTTTTGATCCATCGCCGCGCAAGTGATCGACTTCGGCCGGGCGTAAATACCGATCATCGAGTTCAACAATTGTTTTGCCGGTTTTTTTATCAACTCCGTGCTCGGTTCTCCCCTCTCCTTCCCAAACCAGATCAAAATCCAGTAGCTTACAGGTTGCTTCGACAAATTCTCGGACGCTGTGACTCTCGCCGGTGGCAATCACAAAATCATCTGGTTTGTCTTGTTGCAACATCAACCAAACCGCCTCCATGTACTCTCGGGCGTAGCCCCAGTCGCGCTTCGCTTCGAGGTTGCCCAGCCGCAGCACATCCTGCTGGCCGAATTTGACGCGGACTAAACTCTGGGTAATTTTTTTTGAAACGAAATTTTCACCGCGTCGCGGTGACTCGTGATTAAATAAAATGCCATTAACCCCGTACAAGCCGTAAGCCTCCCGGTAGTTACGGGTAATCCAGTAGCCGTAGAGCTTCGCCACTCCGTATGGACTTCTCGGATGAAATGGTGTCTCTTCGTTCTGCGGAGTTTCAGCCACCATGCCGTACATTTCGCTCGTTGAAGCCTGATAAAACCGGCTAGTTTTATCCAAACCCAAAATCCGCATTGCTTCAATCAAGCGCAGCACCCCAAGCCCGTCAACATCGGCGGAATACTCAGGGGTTTCAAAGGAAACCTGGACATGGGACTGGGCGCCGAGATTATAGATTTCATCGGGCATGATTGACTTCATAATCCGCTGCAAACTCGATGAGTCTGTCAAATCGCCGTACTCAAGGTGAAAATATTTGTTTCGTTTAAAAAGGTGCTCGTGCAGGTGGTTGATGCGCCAACGGTTGAATGTCGATGAGCGACGAATCACGCCATGGACTTCATCCAGTAGCAACTCCGCCAGGTATGAGCCGTCCTGACCGTTGATTCCAGTAATTAAGGCTTTTTTCATGATTGACTTTTTTGTTACTTTATGATAATTTGAATTGTTACAAAAATCCAGAAAAAGGAGGCAACGGCAGTGAATATTATACTTGTAACAACGACCTTTTACAAAAACATTGAGGAGCTGAGGTTCCAGCTGGTCTGTCGGACCATAGACCAAGCCGTAAGCGCTGGTTACCCAATCGTTGTGGTCGATGGATCACCAGATCTACGAATCGCTAAAAAGTTGAGCGATACCGGGGCAATCGTTTTCCCCGAAATTCTGCGTGGCATGGCGGCCTCACGTCGCCAAGCGATCTTCTGCGCTCTGAATCACTGCTACTTCAACTTAGGCGACTCTCAAGTTGAAACTGCCATCGTTTGGCTGGAGCCGGAGAAATACGACATCGTTAGGTTCATTCCGCAGATCGTAGAGCCGATTCAGCGAGGTGACGCGATGGTTGTTATCCCTAAGCGCAGCGAGCAGAGCTGGCAGACGTACCCGGAGTTCCAGCAAATCAGCGAGCAGCAAGCCAACGCAGCATACACGGCCGCGACTGGCCGGCATGGTTTCGACCCAATGTTTGGACCGATGGCATTTCGCGCCGATGAGCTGGCCATGATGCTTTTGTGGAATCCGGCAGTGGCTAACGTTCAAAGCCAGTACCACCACCATTTCTGGCCACTACTGATCAGTGCGTCTGAAGTCAGTTCAGTTGAAATCGATTTCTGCTACCCACCGGAACAAAAACAGGCCGAAGAAGCTGATGCCGCGACCAGTGGTCAGATTATGGAAAAACGACAGCAGCAACTCACACAGCTGTCAGCTGACTACCAGGCAGTAGCCGACTTCCTCAAGCGCTGACTCCATGCAAGCTGTTCTTTACCCCGCCGATAAACTCAATCGTGCGGGGATTTTTTTATCCCGCACCTTTCTCTGTAGCCAAGATACGCAAAGAAAGGTGCGGGATTTATTTTTCAAAGTAACGAACAAACGTTTTAATAATGTAATCCAACTCCGTTTTTCGCATCTGCTGGTGGCAGCCGATATAAAATCCGTAGCGGTTAATCCAATCAGCAATCGGGTAATCGCTCTGTTTGATTTTAAACGTTTTTCTATAATACGGCTGATTGATCAGCGGCAGCATGTCCCGGGTTTCAATCCCCCGCTCTTCCAGATACTGGGTCAGCTTTGCTTTGGAAACACCGCCGCCGTTGCGAATAACAATTGGAAACATCATGAAGGCATGACCTTTGTACTTTGGCCAGCTCGGCAACTGAATCCGGTCGCCCAACTGCGATAGTCCTTTAATAAGATACTCCCCATTACGGCGGCGCTGCTTCAAAATATCAGCGGCGATTTCGAGCTGAGCGCACCCCAGTGCACCTTCTAGCTCGGTGACGCGGAAACTATAGCCGGGCCGGACAAACGAAAAACGCCTGGCTATAATTTGCTGCAGCTGCTTGCCTTTCTTGCCTTTGTCGTCATCGATGCTGATGTAAATATTGTCTCGGCCATGGTTGGCAAGGCTGCGCAGCACTTCAGCGTACCGTCGGTTGTTTGTTGCTACTACCCCACCAACGCCAGTGACAATCAGGTGGGCAACGTACGTCGAAAAACAAGCGATATCACCAAACGATCCAACCGGCGTGCCTTTGTATTTGACAAACATAGTCTCGGCCGAATCTTCAATGATTTTCAGTTTATATTTCCGGGCGATTTTTAAAATCGGATCCATTTCTGCCGGCTGACCAAATAGGTGGACAACCATAATCGCCTTCGTTTTTTTGGTAATCCTTTTTTCTATTTTTGCCGGATCGATATTGTATGTTACCGGATCAACATCGACAAACACCGGTTTTAAATTGTGATCAACCACGACGTTGGCTGTTGCCACAAAGGTCACTGCCGGGACAATTATCTCATCACCATCGTGCCAGCCATGCAGCTCTTTCAAACAGGCAACAGCCATGCGCAACGCCGAGGTGCCGCTGTTGACCATTACCCCAAACTTCAAACCATGGGCTTTGCTCAGCTCCCGCTCGAATCGCTGAATAAACGGACCGTAGCTGAGCCTTCTGGTATCCAGCACTTTTTTGATGTAGCGGCGGGCCTGCGCACTGATTTCCAGCGTACCAACGCCAAGATTTTCTTTGTTTATACGAGACATTATTCGATAAAATTTTTAATGGTATGTGCCCGTTTACTCCACGTGTAATTCTGAGCTAACTGAAACGCACGCGCAACCATTGTACCAACTCGGGCTGAATCTGACAAAGCGGAAATAATTCCTTCGGCTAGCTGAGTGGGGTTATTTGGCTCAACTAGAATCGCACTCTGATCGCTGAGCACTTCGGTGATAGTTGGCAGCTTAGTGGCGACAATCGGCCGCTTCGAAGCGAGGTACTCAAACATTTTCAGCGGTGACATATACACTGAGTAGTGCTCGGTTTTTGGAAATGGCATCAGTAAGACATCACACGCTTTTTGAAACACTGCCAATTTTTTCTGATCAACCGGCCCGCGCAGCTCGACAATGTTTGCCACTTCATGTTTTTCAGCGAGCGCTTGATACTCGGTAACATCGCTGGTACTTCCCCCAACAGCAATAAATCGTACCTTTGGAAATTGTTTTTGCACCATTGGCAGGGCAGCTATGATATCAGCCAATCCTTTGTCCATACCTTTAGTTTTAAAACTACCTGTGTACCCCAGAACCGTTGTCTTGCTATTAATGCGCAATTCAGCGCGCGCCGCTGGCATACTAATATCAAGATCAAAAATATCCAAATCAACCCCATCGGGCGCCACCATGATTTTTTTTGAATCAACCCCCAACGAAATGAGCTGCTGCTTAAGACCATTGGTTAAAACAATCAACCCCGCGCACCGACGCAGCAATCCGGCAATTATTTGGCGGCGGGTCGGTAACGCGTGCCCTTCCCAAAAAACTCGTTTATTAAAAAATAGTACTACCGGCAGTAATAGTTCATCGCGCGTGTAGTAAACCGCATTATCGCTGCGGTTCATTAGTAGATAAAAAAATAACCGAACAGCAAAAAACAAGGCTTGGCCCTTCGCGTAGGTACCGGCCGGCAAACGCAGCAGTAGCCGCGGATCAATAGTTTTTAGCCAGGTAATCGTAAAGTGCTTGGGAACCTGGTAGTACTCAAAAACATCGCGGTGACCCAAATCGGGATTATGCCGAGTCGGCACCACCAGCTCAACCGCAAACCCGGCCCGCACAAACGCTTCACTCATTCTGACAATCTGTCCACCGTGAGCTTTTTCGGTCGGGAGCCGAACATTGGCAATGTAAATCAATTTTTTAATACTCATAACTTGAATTGGGTAACGACTTTGCCAATCAACGTATCAAGGTTGTGGTATTGAATAATTTCAGCACGAAGCTGCTGCCGTACTTCTTTTCGTTTTTCAATCGGCAGCAGTGACAGCCAACGAATCTTTGCCGCCAGCCCATGCGGATCGTTACTTTTAACCAGCAAATCACTGGGCAGCAACTCACTAAATGCGTCGTTGCTGGTCAGCGGTATGCAGCCGGTTGCCATTGCTTCAAGCACCGCTTTGTCGAGACTGCCCGTGCCGCTCAAATTAATAAACGCGTCGTGCTGACGCAGATACTCAGGTACGCGGGTGTGTGGTATCGATCCGACGAATCGGACCCGCTCGGTCAATCCCATTTTTTGCACCATCTGCTGCAAACTATCAAGATAAGCCCGTTGATCGGGAAGCGCCGGAGCACCGACAATAGTCAGGGTAATATTTTTGATCCCGCTATCCCCTAAAATATCTAACGCTTTGATCATCGATTCATAATCTTTTGTTGGCGAAATTCTACCGACCGTCAACAACCGCAGGGTTTTTGATGCTGTTGCGGCTGGCAGCGGTGAAAATTGCTGAGTGTTGATGCCGTGGCCGAGAACGCGCAATTTTTTGGACGGCAGACGGAAACTTTTTTCTGATGCGCTCACCACCACGTTAGCAAATTTTTCCATTACTTTCATCCGTACCGAAACCGTCCCGTGGGTGTACCAAGAAACTATTTTTTTTCCAAACAGCCTAGCCATCGGTCCGGCTAAAATGGTGTACTCGGGATTCATGTGACAAAAAATCCCATCAACGTCACGAATCACCCTGGCTAACGCCAGCTGGAAACGAATGATTTTGAGCGGCATTGAACCAGATAGGCTGATTAGTTTTACTGAAGACGGCAAATCGCTCGGATTGCTCGGCTGCCAAGTCAGAATAATTAATCGATCCACCCGCCCGGCAAGGCGCTGGATCCAATCAATTAAAAATCCCGTACGCGGGTCGGCTTTATCTACTTTTCTGGTGATAAATAAAAGTTTCATCCCGTTAGAGACCGACGTTTAATTTTTTTACTTTGTAATAAATAAAAGTGCCACATAGAGTATCTCTAACGGGATTCATCTTTTTCCCACAGTTTGGCGCCACATCGCCACCATCGCGTCAATACTTTTTTGAAAACCGTACTTGCTGCTCACCACCCTAAACGCATTCTGACCCATCTGTTCGCGCACTGAATTATTCTGCAATAGGTAAACTAGTCGCTCAGCAATTCGCGCCGCGTCGCCGATGGGAATCAGATAGCCGCTCACACCGTTTTCAATGATTTCAGCGGCCCCGGCGGTACTGGTCGCCACTGCCGGTAATCGACTCATCGCCGCTTCCAGCAGCACTTTACCAAAACTCTCATTGGTTGAGGTTAGACAGAATACCGCCGCGTTCTGGTAGTGTTTTGGTAATTCATTGTGCGCGACATAGCCCGTCCACAAAATATACGGCAAATTTTTTGTGGCAGCGCGAAATTTTTTTTCCAATGGACCACGACCGATAATTTTAAATGTCGCTTCAGGAAGCTGCTGATAAACTAACTGAGCCGCTTCGATAAATGTCGCGATGTCTTTTGACGCATCAATTCGCCCAACAGTTAAAACTGTCTTTGCAACTGTTTGAGTCGGTTCGGTTTTAAATTTGTCCAAATCAACCGGGGTGGGAATGACAAAAATATTGTAGGCCTGAATTCCGCGCTTGATTAATTTATCTTTAATCGCACCGCTCACCACCCGGATCGAATCGGCTTGTTTGATATTTTTTTCAGCCAAACGAAGGTAGAAACGATGTTTCAAGTGTTCGCGCCGCCAGTAGGGATTATCAAAAAAATCACCGTGAAAATTAATTTGTAACTTGACTCCGAAGCGCTCTTTAAGCTTGACGCCGACTACTGCCGGTACGAACGGATCTTGGCACACAATCAGATCAACCTTATGCGCTCGATGAATCCGCTCAAAAATACGCATGGCGTCTCGGACAAACCGCAGCTTGGTTAAAGAATTGGTCGGATGGCCTGTGACATTTGGCGCCATTTCGAATGTTGCCAGCTTATCGCGCCGGCTCGTGTAAACAATGATATCGAAATGCTCAAGATAAGTACCGTACAGCGTATGACGCTCGACAGAGTCGCCGCTTGATTTACCGCCAACTAAACTTTTATCAGTGCCGATATTTACAATATTCATAGATGTCTAAAAATCTCTAGGTGTTTGGTGGCGATTTTATCGCTGTCCCGTCGCAAAACGACTACCCGCCGGGTGGTAGCTCTGTTCATTTTATCAAGCCCTTGGGCGATACTCTCAATACTTGCCGGATCGATTCGCTCATACTTCTGCGCGATTGTCTCGGAAAGCCCCACTTCAGTAGTTAACAGCACCGGCACATGGTAGCTGCTAGCCTCAAGCAGCACGTTAGGACTTAAATCGGTCAATGATGGCAAAACAACGTAGGCGGCGCGCTGCAGATGCTGGCCGAGTTGATCGTGAGGAACCTGACCGGTAAAGGTGATGTTTGAAATATTTGACGAGCGTTTCTCCAGCCGAGGACGGTCGGGCCCTTCGCCAATAATTCGTAAATTGTATGGGCTTTGAGTGTATTGGTGCGCCTCAATTAATTTATCAACATTTTTTAATGGGACCAATCGCCCGACGTACACAATTTCTTGCTGCCCAGTCTGCGGCTGATTAATTTCTTCTTGAAACTCATAGTTGGTTACCACCGATGTTTTGTCAGCCGGCAGACGAAACTGACGGATGTAAAGCTGCTGCTGCCACTCCGTATTAAAAATAATATGATCGGCGCGGCGCAGAACAAATCGGTACAGCAATAGGATAAAGCGCTCAAGAATATTTTTTGGTTGCTCGTAGTACTGCCGCAGCGGCACGGTACATGAGCCGCGGTTGACCATTTTTTCCCACAAAAAGTCACCGCCAATCCGCACGACCATTTTCACCCCTCGCCGCTTGGCGAACGCTGCTGGGATCCCCGAAGAAATTAAATCCTGAGCGTAAATGATTGCATCAGAATTTAATTGACAACTAAGCGCATGAAAATATGCCAAGTACCGCCATGGCGTGCGGGCAACCGCCGACACTGTGCCAGAACTGCTCGTTGTGTCAGCGTACGTGACCACCAAGCAGTCAATGTGTTTTTCTTGTAATGCTCGCTGAATATCAGCCACGAATGTTGCCTGGCCTGAGACTTCTGGTGGATAGGTGCCGGTGGCAATTATTATTCTCATATACCAAAAACTTTTTTTATCTGCTGGGCAATTAGATTCCAGTCATAGCGCTCAGACACCAATGCCGATCCGTTCATAGCAATGTTTTCGCGTAACTGTTTATCTGCCAACAATCGATTGATGGCGTCTGCCACGCTTCGGGGATTATTAACCTGGCAGAACAGCCCGGTTTTGTCATCTTCAAGAAAATCAATAATACCGCCAACCGGCGTGGCAACGATCGGCAAACCAGCCGCCATCGCTTCCAGAAAGGCCGAACCTAACCCTTCCGAACGTGACGGCCGAACAAAAACATCGGCTTGGTGGAGATACCCGGGCAGCTGACGGTGATCAACGTGGCCAACAAAAGAAACTCGGTTCTGTAAACTTAAAGAACTAGCCAGTTGTCGCAACTTGTTTTCCTGGTCGCCGATTCCTAGAATCAGCAGCTGCCCTTCAACGAACTGCATCGCCTGAATCAGTGTGTCAATACCATTTTTTTCAACTAGCCGCGACACGGTAATAACCGTCGGCATCGGCGAAGGTGGGTTGGTAAGTGGCCGAGTAAAATGAGCGATATCAACCCCGTTAGGAATTACGTGTATAGTTTTGGCAAAGCCGTACTTTCTGGCCCGATCGGCCAAAAATGTACTAATCGCTTGAATCGTATCGGCGGTTGTGTAAATTTTTTTATACAACGGACGCATCCACCAAGTTCGCCACCAAATGCTTTTGAGCGAATCGCCCTCTTGCAACGTCAGCAGATACTTAACTTCAGGAAATCTTTTTTTAAACCAAGAGGCCGCCAACCCGGCTTGGTTGGCCATAATCGCCCAAGCGATATCAAACTTTTTTTGCCGATGCAGTTGAGTGGCAAAACGCAACGCGGTAATAGGGAAAAAATATTTACTCATTCTCCCCCGCCCTACTCGATGAACGGTGATATTGCCAATCCGCTCAGTAGTTGGCTGCTTACCGTCAAGATTAACCGTTACTAAATCAAACTCCCAGCCAGAGGCTGGTCCGCCTTTGGCGGAAATCTCGCCCGCTTCGACTCGATTGTCGAATCGAGGCGAGCCAATCCGATCAGTGATTTCTTTGACCGCCAGTTCCGCACCGCCGATAAAAGGAATGTAAGCCAGTGAAAAAATAAGCACTTTCATCTCTAATAGTGGTATGATACAGTAAGCACGAAGAAACCCCGCCGGCTCTGCTGACTACTTAATAAGCACGCCTGACGGGGCAAAATTTTTGGTTTAATATAAATCAAAATACCCTTGAACATTATCCTGTGATACCTTACTATTATTGTATAAATTAAGCTCAAAGTCAAGCTTGGTTATGAAAAAAATATTACTGGTAGTAACCCAATCTGATCTCGGCGGTGCTCAACGCTATGTCGCAATATTGGCTCATTTTTTTGCCCAGCGCGGTGACGATGTCTCGGTTGCCGCTGGTGGAAATAAAAATGGAAAATTACTGCGACAACTTGACGCTGCCGGCATTAAAACTTTTCATCTGAGCCACTTGGTTCGAAACATCAACCCCTTACAAGATATCCGGGCAATCTTTGAATTATCCGCGTTATGTAAAAAATTGAAACCAAGCGTTGTCCACCTCAACAGTAGCAAAGCCGGGGTGGTTGGTTCAATCGCCGCCCACCGAGCCGGCGTACCGACAGTGCTCTATACGGCTCATGGATTTGTTTTTAATGAACCGCTGCCGGCCTGGAAAAAATTTTTATACATTATTGCTGAACGATACACAGCGAAATTTAAAACCAAAATAATCTGCGTGTCACAACGCGATCAACAGACGGCTGCTGAAAATGCGATTGCGCCGGCAGAAAAATTAATCGTGATTCACAATGGCGTTGAGCCGGCCCAACTATTAACTCGCCAAGAGGCCCGCTCGAAATTAGGGCTGCCTGCAGACAAATTCATCATCGGCTCAATTGCTTCGTTTTATCCGACCAAAGGAATTGATCATCTCATTGACGCGATGGCAATACTAAAAAAACAGCAGATCGCTTGTCTGCTGGCACTGATTGGTAATGGCCCACAACGATCAAAAATTGAGACCAAAATTTCCCGGCTCGAGCTAACCGACACCGTCTTGCTGCTCGGGCAGCATGAAGAGGCGGAAAAACTACTCCTGGCGTTCGATATTTTTGTCCTGCCATCGGTCAAAGAAGGACTGCCGTTTTCGCTACTCGATGCGATGGCTGCCGGCGTGCCGGTAGTAGCCACCGCAGTTGGTGGTATCGGTGAAGTCATCCAGAACGGCGTCAACGGCTTTTTGGTCGAGCCTGCTAACCCATCGGCCCTGGCAATAGCGCTCAGTAAACTGAGTCGGGATATGAACAACACTCGTGCTTTAGCAACGCGAGCGCAAAAAGATACCCAAAATAATTTTTCTCAAAAACAGATGCTTGAACGCACCAGCCAACTCTACCGGTAATTTTACTGAAATTTGTAAATCGCAAACGCCACCTCACCGTGGCGATTTTTTATTTCCGTTGGAAAAAATCCCTGAGACTCAAGCGCCGCCGCCAAATCAAGCGATAGTCGCCGATAATCTGTCCCCTGCTTTTCAGGATCAACCACGGCGTCTGAGCGGCCTAAAACAAAATAGAATGTCTCGATACCGTCTCCGCGCAATCGATTAATAACATCAGTGCCGTTCTGCTGGACCGTGGTAAATAGCGACGCAAGCGGAATGCCATAAAATGTTGAATAGCGTTCAACGTACCACTTGCTGGCAAACCAATTAATCGAATCATCGAAAAAAAATACCGTTTTGTTAGTCAACGCTTTATCGCTGACGCGCTTACTCATTGCATCAATCGATTTGGGTCGCTCCAAAATCCGACTCCCAGGCAATATCTCGCGCCGTAGGTACGAATCGAGTTGATTGAAACCCGCGCTGCTGCTCAGCGCCGGCAAAAATTTCGGCACGACGTACGGCTGAGCGAAAGGAGTAAAATGTGCAACGATGCTGATTGCCGCGACGCACCCAACCAACGTAAAACTAACCTGATAAAAAAAACGGCCGAGCCAAACATTTTTTTCAAAAAGATACGCAATGCCAACGGCAACGAGCGCGGCGACCCACGGGGCGATGATGATTAAAAAACGATTTTCAGCCAGCCCGCCGGCAGCTAAGATTACAAAAGTAAAAATGAACGCTTCACCGATCAAGACACGGCTCTCAAACGCATGTGGTCGACGACGAATTAATACCCAAAGAACAATTACAACCCCAAGAGTCAGCCCAAGCAGCGTTAGCAGGCTCAGCGAATTCGTTAACGCCCGGGCGACCCCCAAGAAACCCTCAATGAAATTGCGGTCAGTTCGAGCAGCAATAGCGGAAAAATCTTCCGGCTGCATGCCGACAATCGAGGAGAGTGCCGCGTCGAAATGACCACGCGTCTGGTACATAAAATAGTTGTACATGATGACCGGAAATAACGTAACCACCAACGCGGCTGCTGCAAACCACGGATGAGCGGTTTTAAATGTGTTGCGTTTAAATATCAAAAGGTGGACAACATACAATGGCAACAAAAAAAGGGCGGTGTATTTGGTCATGATTGCCAACCCGGCAAAAACTGCGCACCACAACAATCCAACAAGTTGTTCGGTTTTGAGGTATCGGACAAAAAAGTAAGCGCTAGCGACAATAAACATCACTTCAATGCCCTCGAGATAGCCAATCACGCTTCCCCAGACGTGCAACGGCAAGACTGCTAAAATGGCCGCACCAAGTAGCCCCGTACGCCGATCGAACAGTAACGCAAGTAGCGCATACAACAAAAAAACGGTTACCACACCGCTGAGCACAAACGGCACACGAGCCGCGAAAACCGTATCGCCAAATAGCGTAAAAAATATTTTTTGGACAGCGAAGCCGACCGGCGGCGCGTCGTGAAACGACAAATTCGCCCACCAAGGAATTTCACCAAACCAACTGATTGGGGAAGCTTGGTCACCGCCGAGATAGTCGTACCAACCCAATGCTCGGAAAGAATACAAAGAATCATCAGTCACCAAGTCTGGCGTGAGCATCGGTATGGCACGAAATAGGCCAGCGGCAACTAAAATTGCCAGTAG